>OFFQ01000659.1_pt1 | contig 25080 bp, 22 predicted proteins | sample 1521411 | NCBI WGS metagenome assembly OFFQ01 (sample SAMEA3504110, study PRJEB24116) | mouse gut metagenome | biome: mouse gut; feature: mouse-associated habitat; material: faeces | place: Denmark | collected 2011 | reverse complement strand
AAAGAATATCGGTACAACACATCAGGGAAATATTCGTCTTCAATGTAAGCGGTTCCTGTAAAGCCCAACATATATTTGAAACCAAATTCATCACTCAGCAAGAACTTTCGCCACTGCTTTATGCTAGTATCCTCATCGGAGTATCGATTAAAAATATGATGTGCTTCATCATTGAGGACAAGCGTATCTTGTCCCTTCCCCGTAAAGCTGTCGTTGATGGAAGACCCTGTGTTTTCATATACGGCGTGTATATTTTCAACGCACAAGTCTCCTTCGGCAATTGTTTGATTCGCACTGACTATTCTCGGGTTTTTGCGCACTGCGTTTGAGGGAATCAGGGCTTTTAGTTCTGCATCTCCGCTGAGGCCCTCAAATTTTTCCATCAATCCGCTTTCAATGGTAAGGGATGGACACAGCACCAGTACCCTTTTTACAAGCCCAATTCCGAGTGCAATCTGCGCGATCCCGTATATTACATACGATTTTCCCGTGCCTGTGGCCAAATCTATGGTTGCATACAGTTTTTTCTTCATCTGGAGCGTCTTGATAAAGTCATCCAAAGAAGAATACTTATCCTTTAGACAAGAGTTCAACGCATAATTATACTCGGCCAGATCCTGTAATGACCTGTATTGCCCAGACGCAAGATAAATCACAGCAGTTTTGATTGCTTCCTTCTGATGAACTCGCTCACCGCACAATCTGTCGATATATGGCTCCCAAGCGTACAAATCCAACGAAGCCGCATCATATGCGTGGTTGACCTTCAACACTAACTCAGATTGCTTAAATATTCTTACTTCCTGCATAATAAGCCCCCTATAGAGAAAAGCTCTCAGTTAAATCATTGCCAAAGATATCTGTATAAATGACCATAACTTTGTTCCCAACGGATTTCCGATCTAATTCTATGATAAGAGCACCATTTTCGGTTCGCATTTCGTCTGAAAAGAATACATCTGTCATGATGAATTCTTTTCCATTGTAACATCTGTCGACATACACAGCCGAAAGCAAGTCAAACCCGCTCAAGGTTTTCTCCTCGGAAGTTTTTCCGGAGCGAGGTTCTTCAGAGGAGAACTTATGTATCAAGAGGATGAGTCTGTCATCATCCACCTCTATGCTGCTACAGACAACAGGGGTCCTATTGAAAGAAAAGCCAATCGACTCGTCCAGAGCATTAATGTCAGTCTTAGATCGAGGTTGCCTAAATTTTTTGAAATCTTTTTGGTGAAGTTCCTTGATGATTTGGTAGGGAATTTTTAAGAAATAGTACCGGATCCCATTTACTTCCTCATAATCTGTAATATAGTCTACGCGTGTAGACGGAGAAACAATGTATACTCGGCCTCCTACCATTCTGTTCCCTATATGCGTATTAATATCTCCAAGAAATGAGTCATCAATATTTGAATCTGCATATAGATTATAATTAAAAATCACAACAGGATTCCCATCTTTTTTTCCATCGAATGGGTAGCCCCCAATTTTATGCTGCTTTAAGTCGATATTGAATAAGCCAGATACAAATTCTTTATACTTACCGAATTCCATGTCCAATGCCATTTTCAAATCATAGGTCCCGAGCGAACAAGTCATAAAAGTTTTCGCTGGGTAATTATATTTTCCTTTCTTTTTCGTTAGTGATTTTGATTTTTGTAGTTCGAGCATTCTTTTTTGGGATGTATAATGGGACAGTTTACCAATGTCACAAAGAATCCACCTGCGCCCTAATTTCTCAGCAACTGCCGCCGTTGTTCCTGAACCGGCAAAACAATCCATGACAATATCGCCCTCACTGGACGCTGCAAGAATTATTCGTCTAATCAGTTCTTCCGGTTTTTGTGTGGGATAGTCGATAAATTCCGTGCTAGTTCTTTTAGTGGTTGAACTTTGGCCGATATCCCAAACATCATCAGCTTTTTTCTCTGTAAATTCTTCATATATCAATTTGCCATTCTCATCCCGCGCAGACACAAGTTTTTTTTCTTCTGACGACCAAACACGCTTATCGCGCATTGTCCTTTTTGCCAGTGGAATCAAAACCTTATTAGCAGTGTAGTGACCAGATTTTGAATACCAAAAAATCACATTATGATTGTTTGCAAAGCCATTTACATTTCCCTGAAAGTTATCTGGATAATGCCAAATTATCTCGTTCACAAAATATGCCTCTCCAAAAACCTCATCAAGAATTACTTTAATGTAGTGTGCTTTCTTCCAATCAAGATGAACAAAGATGCAACCGTCATCAGACAAGACTTCCCTAATCAAAATTAGGCGACGACGAATATATTCAATAAACTCAGATCCTTTTTTCTTGTCTGTGTAGGCTTTGGCCCCCTCTTTACTTTGAAAATCATCCGAAGTCGCAAAAGGCGGATCGATGTAGACCAATTTGACTTTCCCTTTTACAGTGTCTTTAATAAGCGGATCTTCATTTTTGTAAATAGTTTTAAGAAATTGAAGATTGTCTCCAAAAACTATCATATTTTTCCAGCCGTCATCGTAGGCAGGGTGCTCAGCCCCGTTAAATATTTTTTCAACTTGCAAGGGTACAGGGAAGGAACCATCATCGTCAGCAAGCAAGTCCTCCCTACGCATTTTTCCAGCATATGCAAGTTCATACTCCTTGTGCTCAACAGGAAATAACTTGTGCCTAAAATCTTCTGGTATACTCTGCCCTTTTTCCAGTAAATCAATTAAAAAGTCTTTTTCTGCTTTGCTCAGCATAATAAGGTCTCCTAACTGTTAAAATTATCCAGAAACACAAAATTACCGCTGATGGGATTATCCACCAGGGAGTAATATATGACTACCATAAAAGGAAGTATGAAAAACAGCATTACACCCAGAAAGCTGGGGGCGATATACAGCCCCGAGCTTATTTTGAGCCTCCGGGTTCTCCGGGTTGTGCTGATATAATTTTCCGGCGCCGGTTTCTTCCGGCGCCTTTCTCTTTGCTTTTTACCCATTTCCATCCTCATTCCGGATATCCCGGCTCTCGTCCGGCCGGTTATTTGGTTTCATTTACATAATTATTGATACGGTTCTGAATTACCTTCACTACATCATCCACGGATTTCTGCCCCTTAAAGAAAGGTTCCGCCTCCTCATTGATAATGCTCATGATCATGTCATTGCCATTGACGGCCACCGGCTTTGCATGCTCCATCAGGGCCAGCGTTTTATCTATTTCCTCCTGGGTGGGAGTGTGATAAGTATACTCCCAGCCATCCTCGTATCCTATACTGCTCGTACCCGACACAAGGGGTTCCCCGTTTTCGTCCTTCATGACCTGGCCGTTCTCATCCATAACGTAATCTACCTCTACAGCTTCTGCCGCCATGGCGTCCAGTGCTGCTTTCCGGGTAGGAAAACCACTCCTAAACCTTTCATCACTCTCTTCTGTCAGAATACTTTCCAGAAAAGCCCATGCCCCATCCTTGCGGGAACTTTTGCTGCTGATGGCATAGGCATCCCCGGTGCTGAGCGCATGCCCGCCGGTACCATCCACTGTGGGGAATCCGATACAGTTATAATCACCTCCAAAAATCTCACTGTACATCTGTATCTGGTCGAAATCATACAGATAAGCCTGGGACAGCAGCACTTCCCCTTTCTGGATCCTGGTAGGTTCCGAATCCATGCCCTCTTCCCATGTCACCTCATCCGGGAAACGGTTCACAAAATCCAGTATGTTTTTAAATGTATCCGAATCAAAATTACACTCCCCGGTCTCCCAGTTGATGAATGCATCCTGGTTAAACATCAGCACGGCCCGCAGAATCTCTAACTTGGAAACCTGGTTAAAAATTTCCGCCTCCGGATACTGGTTTGCAAATGCAATCATTTCATCCAGGGTCCAGCCGCTCTCGGTGCCCACTTTCTCCGTACTTCCGATCACTGTCTGCATATTGAAAAAAGTAGGAATGCTCACCAGCGCACCGTTTACTGTATATACGTTCAGAATATTTTCCAAAAAGTCGGAACGGTTCAGCACACTGCTCTTCTCCAGGTAGGGATTCAGGTCTTCCAGTATTCCCTTTGCCGCCAGCTGGGACATATTCATGCTGGTCAGGTCAATGATATCCGGACAATTGTTTGACGTAAGGTCATTATTGAAACTATTCAGTGCATCCGACCAGGTATTCTCACCATAATTTTCAAAATCCATATATTGCTTCACACTGATATGGTACTGGGAATTGGACTTGTTAAATTTCACTGCCCTGGCCTGCAGATTGTACGCGCCGCTCATGGTACCCACGGTGATGATCTCCTTCTGGGGCACCTCTTCCGCTTTCTTTTTGGTCAGCAGGGCAATTCCGCTGTCATTGGTCTCCCAGTCCTCAACGATCGCCACGATACGGCCATCCTCCAGCTGTCCGAACCGGCGCACATTGCTGCCGTTGATATCGCTGTCCAGCCAGTCAAACAGTTCTTCCTTCTTTTGCTTTTCCAGATCGTATGCGTAGACTTTCATACCGTCATGTATCAGGAAGTCATATTCCGTACCCCTGAAAAAGCCATTGTTGCCGCGGGGAAAATCTTTATAACTGTTTCCCAGCCTGGCGCCTTCAAAGTCAATTTCACACAAAGTATATGTACTGTTGTTCCCGTCGTAACTGCTGTATCCCAAATATACCTTGCCATCAGAGCCGTTGCCCATGGAGTCAATCCACACATTGGTGCCCTCCAGTTTCACGGAACCTTTGCTGACGCCTTCCGCGTCAAACAGCCACACAACGCCGTCTCCGGAAAGATATACCCTGCCTTCCCCATCCACCACAAGACCGTCCGCATAAGAACCCTGGAGCAGGTCTGTAATATCCTGGGAGAAGATCTGCTGTCCCTGGGCATCAAATTTTGTGAGATGCTGCCAGGACTGGCTGTAATCTTCCGTATAGGAATCCATAATGGCATAGAAACTGCCATCTTCCAAAAAAGTCCCCCTGTTCAGACTCTGGTATCCCACATCCTCGGCCCAGGTGATGGGAGTCTTTGTTAACGCCTTGTCTGCCAGAGAGTATTTACAGACGCTCTGGCTGCTGGTCTGTGTACTCTCATCCCAGTCATAGGATAAATAGTAAAGATTTTCCCCCACCAGCTGCATATCATAATAGCTTACATTGTCCTCTTCTATGGTGAGAAATTCCGGCACATAAGCCCACTCCTTCGGTTTCGTGCCGTCAGCGGAATCTCCTGATTTCCCGCAGGCGGATACCCCCAGAATGGTAATCGCCGTAAGCATCAATGCAAGCATACGTCTGCCTGCCGTAACTATCTTATGTTTTGATGTTTTCATGGTTTATTGATCCTCTCTTTTTGCAATTTCTTGCGGCTGTCCCAGGTGACGCCTGATATGGAAAACCGGCGCATGACCATATTACTGCCACATATTGAGTATATCACACTATTTCAAAAATGCACCTTAAGATTTTATGAATTACTGCTAAAGAGAAGGTTACTGCCGCCCCGTTTACTTGATACGGATATAGTATTTGCGGAGTTCCCGTATCCTTTTTCTGTACCGCATCATGCTTCCCAGATGATTGTAAAACCAGAATCCGTCCACCAGAAGATTGTTTGCCGCACCGATTTTCTGCTTTGTAGTGTAGGGATAATATTCCCCGCCGCAGGTGCACACCGCCCTTCCCCTCTCTTTCACCAGTCTGATCAGGTCCGACTCGCAGCGTATTTCCCCTCGGAACTCCGTGAATCCCAGTCCGATGCAGTCTTCCCTGTGGGCGTCACTGCCGCCGAAGACAGGCTTTCCATACTGCTCCGCAATGGCCAGGGCCCCCGCGTTGCTCTCGGGAGTCTCGCAGGCATTAAAACCTTCCAGGAAATCAAATTTATCCATCACAGCCAGCTGGTTGCGATGCTTTCTGGTATTGGTAATGCTTAAGTATTTCTCCCCGCAGGGGTGCGCCGGGCCCAGAATCCCGCCGTTTTTATGGACAATATCAATCAGGAACTGCACCGGCAGGCCCCGAAGCTCCAGGATCTTCAGCTTCACGGTCTCCGGCATGATCACCAGAATATGTCCCGCGTCAATGGTATCGTACTCCACTCCCTTCAGCACCACGAAACCCTTGTCACGCCCTTCTTCACGCACCTTCTTCCAGACCCTGTATCCCTTGTAGGAATCATGGTCGCTGACCAGCATACCATCAAATCCCTTCCCTCTCAGGATGCCCGCAAATTCCTCTATGGGCACTTTGCCGTCCAGGGAACCTTCCTTTGTGTGACAATGCATATCAAACTTCATTTTATTTTATCCTTTCCCCGTTGACAGATACCCTAATCAACGCTTTTCAAAGATTCCGTCATGCTGATTTCTTCCAGCCTGCCCCCCATGGCCCTGTTCACGCACCATGCAAACACCATTGTCAGCAGCCCGCTGTACAGATAACTCACAGGCCTGATATAAATATCAAAGGAAATCATGTCAATCCGTATCTCATTCATGACAAAATTGTGGAGAAAATATCCCAGCCCCAGGCCCGCCGCCATGCCCAGCATGGTCAGCATGGTATTTTCCCGGAACACATAGGCTGCCGTCTCTTTCTTGTAAAATCCCAGCACTTTTATGGTGGCAATCTCCCTGACCCGTTCCGTGATATTGATGTTGGTCAGATTATAGAGCACGATAAACGCCAGCCCCGCCGCGCACAGAATGACCACTGCCACGATAATGTCCAGGCTTTTCATCATATTGCCGATGCGCTCCATAAAATCCGCGTTCACGGTGACGTTTGACACCTGCCCCAGCTTCATGAGATCTCCCGCCAGTTCGTAGGAGGAATTCCCCGTGACATCCGTCTTTGCTTCCTCCGTCAGATTCAGGTAGACCGTTTTCTTTTCCGGCTCTTCCCCCGCAAGCTCCCTCCAGGTATCCTGGGAGATATGCACGTAATTGTAAATATAATTTTCGTATATTCCGGTTACATAGACTTCCAGCGTGCGCATCTCTTCATCCCGCAGCGTAATCCTGTCCCCCACCCGGACATGGTAATCCTCTGCCAGACGGTGGGAAATCACGGCATCCCCGGTTCCTGGATAGGCCACGGCCTCTCCCTTTGTGGTGTGAAGATTCAGGAACGGCTTCATCTCCTCCCCCTCCCCTGCCACAAGATACACTGACTTGACTTCTCCGTCTGTCACAAAATCCATGTTTTTTTCCATAACGCAGGTATAAGCTCCCGCCCCCATGGATTTCCGCGCGTCCAAAGCCTCCAGAAAGGCTTCATCCACGTTTTCCTTCAGGGAAATCCCGATGTCAAAGGTCTGGATTTCCTGATACTGTTTTTCCGCCACATCCGCGATGGAATCCCTGATGCCGAAACCGGTCACCAGAAGCGCCGTACAGCCGCTGATTCCCACCACCATCATAAACAGTCTTTTTTTATACCGGAAAATATTCCGCAGGGAAACTTTCCGCAAAAATCCAAGGCGCTTCCACAAAAAGGGAATCCGCTCCAGCAGAACTCTCTTTCCCGCCCTGGGGGCCTTGGGCCGCATCAGGGCCGCCGCCACCTGTTTCAGTTCCGCCCGGCAGGAAAGCCAGGTAGTCCCCAGGGAACACAGCAGCGATACTGTCATGGAAATAAGCGCCATATTCCCATCAAAAATATAAAAAACGGAATCTGCCCGGTACATCATCCCGTAACAGAACCATATAATTTTCGGGAAACCCCAGGTTCCCAGGAAGAACCCCGCAACACAGCCGGTCACCGCCGCAAGGCCGGAATAAATCATAAACTTGGACATGATATCCGCTTCCCCATACCCCAGCGCCTTCAGCACGCCCATCTGGGTTCTGTGTTCCTCCACCATCCGGTTCATGGTGGTAATACACACCAGCGCAGCCACCAGGAAGAAAAAAAGCGGAAAAATGTTGGCGATTCCCTCCACAATATTGGAATCGTTCTCAAAACACACATATCCGATATTGGTATCCCTGCCCAGAACGAAAACCTCCGGCTCCTCCAGCTTTGCCAGTTCTTCCTCAGCATCTGCCAGCTCTTCACAAGCCTCCTGTACCCGACGCTCAAAATCCTTTCCGGCCTCTTCATACTCCACCCGGCCGTCCTCATACTCCTTCCTTCCACTGGCAAACTCCGCTTCTTTTTCCTGAAGGGTGGCCCGGGCCTCTTCTATTTCTTTTTTCGCCCCGGCAATTGCCTCCTCGCCTTCCTCAAGCTCCGTTTTTCCTTCTTCCAGGGCTTTTTTCCCTTCCAGAATCTCCCGTCTGGCCTCTGCCATGGCCAGCTGTCCGTCCGCAAGCTGCTGCTTTGCCTGGGCAAGGGCAAGCCAGCCGCTGTTGAGCTGCTCCTCAGACTCTTTGATCTGCTGCCAGGCGGCGGCCAGCTCCTCCTCCCCTGCCGCCAGCTGGCCCTCCAGCTCCTCCAGTCTGGCCCTGTATTCCCCCAGGGTCTGTTCTCCCTTTTCTATCATGGACACTGCCAGATCATAGGCCTCCCCGGAGATGGCGCCGCTCTCTGCCTGGGTTCGCAGCTCTTCTTTCTGCCTTTCCAGTTCTTTTTCCTGCAGCTCCAGCTGGTTCCTTCCCTCTGTAACCAGGTTCCTCATGGTTTCCACTGACTCGCTCTTGCTTCTCAGTTCGGCTTTTCCATCTGCCAGCTGCCGTTCGGCGCTTCTCAGCTCTACCTCATTGCTGTCGATCAGGCTTCTGGCTTCCACAAGTTCGGCTTCCTTCTCCGTGATGGTCACTTCCCCCTGATACAGCTCCTGCTCTTTCTCCGACAGGGTGATTCTGGCCTGAATCAGTTCCCCTTCCTTATTAAAGAGCTCCTGCTCTCCCTCCGCGAATTCCAGCCTGGCATCTGCCAGCGCCCTCTCTCCTTCTTCCAGCTGCCGTGCGGCCTCATCCAGCTCTTTCCCTGCCGCCTCCAGCTCCCGGAGGCCTTCCTCTTCCTTCTCTTCCAGCTCCCTGTATCCATCAGCAATTTTCTGCTCCGCCTCCCGGCGGATCTCCTGATATCTTTTGTCTGCCTCTTCCTTTGCCGTCCGCTCAAACGACCTTTCCTTCCCGTCCATGAACGAATTGTATTCCGTACTGTATAAATCGAAATCCTGTGAAAACCTTACATAAACTTCCGTGAAATACTCCACCGTGAAGCCTTCCGGGGGAAGGTAGAGAAATCCCGCCAGCCGCCCGGTGCCCAGGGAAGTGTTTCCTCTCTCATACTGGATATAAAGGGGTGACTGCACCAGCCCCACAATGGTGTATTCCTTATGGGTAAAATGTTCCAGGTCCTCTTCCGCATTATCCTCCGCCAGGGAAATCACGGTTCCAATGTCCGACTTTCCGAACAAATTATTGTCCGCCACACATTCATTGCTTTCCTGGGGCATCCTGCCGGCAGTCAGCTTCGGGGTGTTCAGTTCCTCAGGCAGGCTGTGGATCTTTGCCACGCCCTGGCTGCCGTCCTCCAGACTGTAAATCATATCAAAGGAAACGGATCCTTCCGCCGCCTCCACATCCTTTGCCCCGGCAAAAGCATCCGTATTCTCCGGCCCGAACCCAAGTGTGGAAATCAGGCGCAGGTCATAGAAGGCATGGCGGTCCAGATACCCTTTCACCGTGGCCAGCATGGCTTCCTTCGTCACTTTCAGGCCGGCAAAAAAGCCCACCCCCAGCGCAATGATGGCAAAAATTGCCATAAAACGCCCTAAGCTGGATCTGATTTCCCTGAATGTGCTTTTTCTGATCCCGCGCATGCCCCTTTTTCCCATACGAATCTCCTGTGAGCCGAAATTGCCATCTTATTTTCCCTACCACTCAATATCCGCCACATCCACGATATTTTTATTTATGACCATATCGGCCACCGTACCGCTCTTTACCGTGATAACGCGGTCTGCCATGGCAGTCAGCGCCTGGTTGTGGGTGATGACGATCACTGTCTTCCCCATATTCCTGCAGGTATCCTGCAAAAGTTTCAGCACGGATTTTCCCGTATGATAATCAAGGGCCCCCGTGGGCTCGTCGCACAGAAGAAGTTTGGGATTTTTGGCCAGCGCCCTGGCTATGGCCACACGCTGCTGTTCCCCTCCGGAAAGCTGTGCCGGAAAATTATTGGCGCGCGCCTTCAGGCCCACCTGTTCCAGCACCGTGGCGGCATCCATGGGATTCCTGCAGATCTGTGCCGCCAGCTCTACGTTCTCCAATGCCGTCAGGTTCTGAACCAGGTTGTAAAACTGGAATACGAATCCCACATCGTACCGCCTGTAGGCAGTGAGCTGCTTTTTCTGAAAGGAAGACACCTCTTCCCCGTCCAGAAATACCTTCCCGCCGCTCAGAGTATCCATACCGCCCAGAATATTCAGTATTGTAGTCTTTCCGGCGCCGGAAGCCCCCACTATGACACAAAACTCTCCTTTTTCGATTTCGAAATTCACATCGTGAAGCGCCTGAATTTCCACTTCGCCTGTCTTATAGATTTTATTTACGTCCTGAAAACTTACGAAAGCCCCCATATTTTACCATCCTGACCTAAGATTGCATTGCAGATGCGGCTGCGTACTGCCCCGAGAAAGAATGTGTCCCTGAGGAAAAACATCCGGCATGGGTGTGAAAAACAGCGATTGGGCAGTCACATTTTATTATTATAGCACAAAACCTTTTCATCTTCCAAGCTTTTTGCTATAATTAATTTGTGTAAAAAATGTGAAAGTCGGGTGAATCATTATGTTTTTTGTTCATTTATCTGCCCTGCTGGGTATACTGGTCTTTATTTTCTGTCTCCGGAAATTGGGCGGCACGCCCAAAAAGCTGCCGGAGTACAGCCTGACCATCCTGATTCTGGCAGCTCTCTTTGTCAGGATTCTCTGTGCCGGCCTGTCAAAAGGCTTTGACAATGACACGGCGTGTTTTGCCTCCTGGGCTGACCGGATGTTCCAGGTACGCCCGTCCGGGTTCTACTCCCCGGACACGTTTACGGACTATCCTCCGGGCTACATGTATGTTTTGTGGCTGCTGGGAGCCATCCGGAACCTTACCGGCATGGCCTATTACTCCCTGCCCCATCTGCTTCTGCTGAAAATCCCCGCCATCCTCTGCGATATGGGCTGCGGGCTGATTCTGTATAGGGAAGCGAAAAAAAAGTTCACGGAGTACGGGGCTTTTTTTGTGGCGGCCGCATATTTTTTCAACCCTGCCCTGATTCTGAATTCTTCCGTCTGGGGACAGGTGGACTCCATTTTCACGCTTCTGGTAATCATCATGTGCCTGAGCCTGATCCGCGGAAAAATGTATCCCGCGCTCATCTGCTTTGGCACGGGCGTGCTGATTAAGCCGCATACACTGCTCTTTGCCCCTATATTATTTGCCGGCATGCTGGATCATATTCTTTCGGCAGAAAAAAACGCGCGGCTCTCCCTGACTGTGCAATTGTTTTTTCAATGTCTGTCCGTGGGAGCGGGCATGGTTTTTCTCTGCGTTCCCTTCGGTCTGGAGCATGTCTGGAAACAGTATTTCAGCACGGTGACATCCTACCCTTACGCCGCGGTCAACGCATATAATTTCTGGGGATTTTTCGGTTTAAACTGGGTCAGCCAGGATAACACATTTCTGGGCATTCCCTACTCTGTCATCGGCTGGACATGCATTGCCGCGGCGGTGGCCGTGACCCTTCTGCGCAGCCGGAAAGACCGCGAAAAGTATCCTTTTCTGGGGGCCCTGCTGATGATTTCCGTGTTTATGTTTTCCGTGCGCATGCATGAACGCTATCTGTATCCCGCCCTGACGCTTCTGCTGCTGGCATTTTTATACAGGCCCTGCAAGCAGTTCTTTCTGTGCTACGGCGGTTTTTCCGTCCTGCATTTTTACAATACGGCGGACGTGCTCTTTTTCTACAATCCCGTGGAATATGACCGGACCTCCCCTCTTATTATATCCGTTTCCCTGGGGATGCTTGTGTGCACGGGGCTTTTTTATCACTCGGTCTTCCGGACCTACTGGCGGACACCGGCAGAAGCCGGTGGAAATGCACCTTTCCCCAGGCTCTTCCCTGACCGGCCTGCTGTAAAAAAATCTTCCTCTTCCAGGCCCAGGGCAAAATCCGGCGGGGCCAGGGGAGTTGCCGCCTTCCGCAGCGGCGGTTCCGGCGGCAGTGCGCCTGAAGGGTCCGCGGCGGCAGTGCCCATCCGGCGGGGGGATTTTATCTGCATGGCCCTGATCACTGCCGTTTATGCCTGCTTTGCCCTATATGACCTGGGAGACCGCCAGGCTCCCGAAACTGCATATGACATGACCCAGGGGCAGTCCATAGAGCTGGATTTCCAGGGTCAGGCGCCGGTGTCCCTGGCTTATTATATCGCTCCCTGGGAGAAAAGGCACTTTACGCTGGAAGGGAAAAAAGAAAACGAAACCCAGTGGACTTCTTTCGGGAAAATCACCCTGAAAAATGTATTCACCTGGCAGACCCAGAGTCTGGATACCGGACTGTCCCATTTGCGGCTTACCCTGGAAGACAACCAGGCATCCATTCTGGAATTTGTCTTTCTGGACCAGGAAGGCAATATCCTCACACCCGGTTTTGCCGGACAATATGAGGGATTGTTTGACGAGTCCCACCTTTATCCGGGCACCAGCACTTACCGCAACAGCATGTATTTTGACGAAATTTATCACGGGCGCACGGCCTATGAGTTTCTCCACGGCCTCACCTCCTACGAGAATACCCATCCTCCCATGGGAAAAATCCTGATCTCCCTGGGTGTGGCCCTATTCGGCATGAACCCCTTCGGATGGCGTATTATGGGCGTCCTTTTCGGCATCGCCATGGTGCCCATAGTGTATCTTTTTGCCAGAAAGATATCGGAAAACACCCTCCTGGCTTCTTTTGCCAGTGTATTGTTTGCCTTTGATTTCATGCACTTTACACAGACCAGGATCGCCACCATAGATGTATACATCACCTTTTTCGTGATCCTGATGTACTATTTTATGTACCGCTACAGCCGGCTCAGCTTTTATGACACCCCCTTAAAGAAGACCTTCCTTCCCCTGGGCGCCTGCGGCGTGTGTATGGGATTCGGCATCGCCTGCAAATGGACGGGAGCCTATGCCGGATGCGGTCTGGCCGTGATTTTCTTTTCCGTACTGTATAAAAGATACCGGGAATACGTCTACGCCGGGAAACGGCCTTCCGGCAGCACGGATGGCATTTCCCACCGGCATATCCTGGACAGTTTCCTGCCCAGCACAAAGCGTACCATCTATTTCTGCCTGGTATTCTTTGTGGCAGTGCCGGCGCTGATCTATCTGCTGTCCTACCTGCCTTTCCGGGATTATTCGGACCGGGGACTCCTGGGCCGGATGCTGTACAACCAGACTTCCATGTTCCAGTACCACAGCGGCCTGAATTCCACCCACGATTTTTCCTCCCCATGGTATGAATGGCCCATCCTGAAGCGCCCGATCTGGTATTACTCCCGCATCATCACCAAACCGGCGGAGGGAATGGGCCTGCGGGAAGGCATCAGCGCCTTCGGAAATCCCGCCCTGTGGTGGGCCGGTATCCCCGCCGCCATTTACATGGTTTATCTGTGGATGAAAAAAAAGGACAAAACCGCCGCTTTCCTGGTAATAGGATATCTGGCACAGTATCTGCCCTGGTTTTTTGTCACACGCATCACCTTTATCTACCACTACTTCCCCAGTGTGGTGTTTGTGGTGCTGATGATCCTGTATACATTTATCCAGTGGAAGAAAATGCTCACCCGCCCGGCCTTCTTAAGCCTGGTCCTGCTATACGGCACGGTGGCGGTGGGTCTGTTCCTCCTGTTCTTCCCGGTGCTGTCAGGCCAGCCCGTGGAAGCGGAATTTGTGGATAAATACCTGCGCTGGTTCAAAAGCTGGGTCCTGACAGCAAAGTGACCTTACATAAATCCCATACATCCGGACATTGAAACAGGCTGCCACAGTCATTTGTGGCAGCCCGTTTTTCTTTTTGCCTGTTTTTGCTTTCCGCCTGTTCTTCCGTCAAATATATTTCCCGTTCCTTAAAAGCTGTGTCCGCCTCCACCGCCGCTGCTCCCTCCTGTGCTGCCGCCGCTTCCGCCTCCACTGCTCCCTCCTCCGCTGCTTCCTCCCGAATCCGATACCGGATCATAGATCTTCGTCTGATAGGTGAATGTGGCGCCCGGTTTCGTGTATTGAAATTTCCTATGAATGGATTTCAGGACTTCCCTTTCCCCGGGCTTCCGCAGTCTGGTAAAGCAGATGACCAGCACAAAATTCACCAGCATGGCAAGAATCAGCGCCAGCAGGGCATTGCTGATATATTTCATGGGACGGGCAATCCTTTCTCCCTCCAGCAGCGCATAAATCTCTGCGAATGCCTCCATGGCACAGCCATGATAGTCTGCCGCGGAAGCATACCGGTACACATTGTCCGTCACCGTCTCCGCATTGGCTTTTGTGATCACTGCGTAAACCGCTCCGTCACTGTGAATCCAGATATTGCGGTTGTCCATGTCGATCAGAAACAGGGTTCCGCTGTCCCTGCCAAACTCGTCCCCATAGTACTCCCCCGCAAACGTTCTTGTGGAATCGAAATTCTGGTCAATGGTTTTAAAAGCCACATTCCCATAGGCCGTAATCTTCGCCATGACCGCTGCCAGTTCCTCCCGCTCCTCCTTTGTGAGCAGCCCTGCGTCATCCTCCAGCACCACACGGTATCCCGTATCCGGATTGCTGTAAACGGTTCCCTCTTCCGGCTCCTGCCCGTGACATACCGGCATCCCCGCCAGCAGCCATCCCAGGAAAAAAATTCCTGTACACAGGGGAATCCGGAACCGTAACACCCATTTCCACCCCCGGAATAAAAGCTTTCTCATGGCAGGTCACCTCCCCTCCGGTTAAACTGCGGAAGCCTGCGGGTAGTCAGAAGATTGTGCTGCTTTATGATATCCAGAATGGCCCACAGTACCAGACCCATACACACAAATGCCCCCATATAGTAAAACCAGTCGGAAACCGGATTCCACATCAGAATGATCACCGCAAGAATCATCCCCCCAAATGGTTTCACCAGAGTGGACCATTTCTCTTTAAAATGACTCCCGGACCTCCTGCCGGAAGGCTTGCCCAATGCCCTCCGCAGCACAAAAAAGATGGACGCCAGAATCGTAATAATGATCACCGCCACAACACCTGACGGCAGAATGCCTCCCATCAATATCCCTGCAATGGCAATCACAATACCGGGCACCAGGGCAGACAGATAAAACGCCAGCAGCATCAGAATGATTTTCCCCGCGGCGCCCTCCGGCCACCGTATCCCCGGCCGCCGTCTCTTCCCGGCGGCATCCTCCCCACGGGAAGGCGGTTTTACGCTTGCCAGTCCCCTATCATCCTCCCCGGATTCCCTGGAAATAATATGGGAAATCTGTCTGTTTGAGATCAGAATACAGGCCAAAGCCAGCAGCGCCGCCGTCACCAGGATTTTGGCCGGCGTTATGGTAAAAAACAGATTCAGCAGAAAAAACAGGGGCACTGCCAGCAGCAGGGAACCCAGCATATATTTCTTTTTGTCCACAGGCAGGTCTGCAGCCGCCTTTCCCGTCTGGCCGTTGACCACCGCATAGCTGACCCTGTCTTTACTTTTGCAGGAAAGAAACCATACCGGCAGCATGGCCAGCTCCGCCATTCTTTCAGACGGCAGAAGGGCATTTTTGAGTACGTAATCCTCCCCGTCCTGACCCACATGGTATTTTCTGCAGACCGCGTCCCTTCCCAGGCAGGACGCGGTATCCCGGACCACCAAGTCCTGTGCTTCCCTCTCATAAACATAGCTTTCCACATCATTGGTGTCCGCATAGAAGCCGCTTAAAAAAGACGGCACGAATGTTTTTCCCTCTTTTAAGTCAAAGGGTCCAATGGCATTGCTGAGGCTGTCCGAAAATGCAGCGGACGCATCATAGGCCAGCCCATGGTACTCCGCTTCCACCGCACATTCTATCCGGTAATGATCCGTGATCCGATAATCTCCTTTCCTGCGGGAACGTTTGCCCGAAAAGGAAATATTCCCCTTTTTTTCAAAGGAATACACCCAGAAAGGCATATAAATCCCCCTGAACTTTTCAATCTGGGCCTCCTTTTTCATATCGTCCGGCACAAAGGGCGCCCTGCGCAGCATCTTTTTGTATGCCTCCCTGCAGTCCTCCTTTGTCCGGGTAAAAGGAATGATATAACCGGGCCGTTTTCCTTTGCTGATGCGGCTGTCCAGAATGGCGGAAGATCCGCAGAAACTGCAGAATGTAGCCGCCGTGGTGTCCTCGCTCAGAATCTCGCCCCCGCACTGGGGGCAGGTAAAAACCGTGACCTCGTATTCTCCTGCTTTTTCCTCCGCATCCCTTTCCCCGGAAACCTGATATGGGTCCATCATGGTACCGCAGTATTCACAATGCAGCTGCTGCCGGGCTATGTCAAACTTCAGATTTCCCGCGCAATTAGGACATTCGTACATTTTCTGCTCCTGATTCCGGGTTTTGGGAAAATACGCTGCCGCGCTTTCCCGTGTCCCTTAAAATTCCCCTATACAATCCAGGTCTGCAGCGCCTCTTCTAGTTTCTGGATGTCCACAGGTTTTGAAATATGTCCGTTCATTCCGGCTTCCTCCGACTTGCGGATATCATCCGCAAACGCATCTGCCGTCATAGCCACAATGGGAATTTTCTCCAGATCCTCCCTGCCGGAAGCACGTATGGTCCTGGCCGCCTCATATCCGTTCATCACAGGCATTTGAATGTCCATGAAAATCAGGTCATAATAGCCCGGATCCTTTTTCAGCACAGTGTCCACGGCAATGCGGCCGTTGAGGGCCTGCTCCACCTGGATACCCACAATACCCAGAAGCTCGGCGGCCACTTCAATATTGATCTCATTATCCTCCACCAGCAGAACCCTTCTCCCGGAAAAATCCTGCTGCCGGAATGTGTCAAGGGCCGTGGCGGCTTCCTCCTCACTGGCAAGCCCCAGCACGTCCTTCAGCACTTTGGTGAGCCTGGATTTAAACAGCGGTTTTTCGATAAACGCATCCACACCCGCTTCAATTGCTTCCGACTCTATATCTGCCCAGTCATAGGCGGACAGAATAATAATGGGAATATCGTCCCCCACCACATCCCGTATTTCCTTTGCCGTTTCCAGTCCGTCTTTCTCCGGCATTTTCCAGTCCAGAATCACCACGGAGAAAGAATTTCCTTCCTCACTGGCTTCCTGGATACGCCTGACAGCGCTGTCCCCATCCAGCACATATTCCGCATCCATCTGAAGGCTTCCCAGGATCTCGCAGGCACTTTCACAGGCCGCCTCCTCGTCATCCACCACAAGAACCGGAAGGGAAACGAAATGATCTATATCTTCCTGGGTGATATCATTCAGTTTCAGATAGACCTTGACGGTAAACCGGGACCCCTTGCCCAGGGTACTCTCCACCTTGATATCTCCGTTCATCATCCGTGCAATATTGACTGCAATGGTCATTCCCAGACCGGTTCCCTCAATTTTGCCTGTACGGGAATCCGCTGCCCGGGAAAAGGGTTCAAAGATGGTGTCAATATACTCTTTCTCCATGCCGATTCCGGTGTCTTCAAATGTGAATTCATAGTAGCCGCTGCCGGCGATATGGGAAGTCTTCTCTTCAATATGAATGCCGATTCTGCCTCCCGGCGGAGTAAACTTGACCGCATTTCCCATGATATTCATGAAGATCTGCTGCAGCCTCTGTTCGTCTCCTATCACATCCTCATGATCCATTTTTGAGATATTCACGCCGAATTCCAGTCCCTTTGCCTCTATCTGGGAGTGGAACACTGTCAGCAGACTCTCGATGGTGTCGGACAAATTAAACGCACTCTCCGAAAGCCGCACTTTGCCGCTCTCAATCCTGCTCATATCCAGCACTTCATTTATCAATCCCAGCAAGTGTTTACTGGATACCGTAATTTTTTCAAGGGCATCCATGACGCGTTCTTTTTCGTCTATATGCATACAGGCAACCGCCGTCATGCCCAGGATGGCATTCATGGGGGTCCGGATATCATGGCTCATGCGTGACAGGAAATCGCTCTTGGCCAGATTGGCGGTCTCTGCCCTCTCTGCCGCCAGGGCCAGCACTTCTTTCTGCTCTTCCTCCTTATGTATGATCTCGTCGATACTGCGTATGGTCAGGGTAATCGCCACCGGATGCCCTTCTTTCATTTCCGCCGCCGTAATGACGGAAGAACACCATTCATAATTGCCATCCCCTGTCATTCTTTTATACTGCAGTTCCACATGGTCCTGGGTCTCAAGTTTCTTTACCATGGTATCCAGGTCAAAGAATTCCCGCACTTCCTGACTGTATTCTTCCGCAATAATCCCCGTGTCAATCCTGCTTGCCATAAAATCCAGGTCATAGTCGCCTGACTCCGAAACTTTTCCCCGGTGGGGATAAAGCATTTCAAAACGGCGATCCGTGATATCAATATAGTAGATGGCCCGGTATGCCCGTGCCGTTCCATTCATGGCATTCTGGTACACCCGGTTCCGCTCCGCCATCCGGTTCCGCTCTTCCATAAGCTCCCGGTTCTGCTTATCATGGGCATGGTCCCAGACAGTCTGCGCCGCCACCATGACGACCCCAAACAGAATCAGCATAAGGCTGATGTAATTGAAAGTATCCACCCCGGAAAGAATCTCTTCCTCCGGCATGGTCAGAATGGCCGTCCAGCCGTTATCCATATGATGGAAATAAATGTTGCGCCTGGCCCCATCCATGGCCTCCACATTTTCCAGCAGCTGGTTGCCCTGCCCCACATCCACCTGCGCCATGAAGCCATTGACCAGTTCCTGAAATTCTTCATACTTATGGTTCAGGGAAGTTTTGTAATATATCAGCTTTCCCTCACTGCCAAGGAGATAATAAGATGCATTGGGAGGCAGCGTGAGGTTTTCATTATTCATTTCAAAATAGGAGAACTTCAGGTCTATGGCCAGGAAGCTTCCCGTGGAAGGAATGGACTTGCACATGGTGACCACAGACTGGCCTGTCACCGTATCTATATAAGCCGGAGAAATATATATATCCCCTCCGGCAGCCATGGCGCCCTTATAATAATCCGTATCCGTGACACCATAGTCCTTCAGGGCTTCAATCCTGGGATCATTGGATATCATCTCCGTTCCGCCCATGGCTTTGCCGTAAATCTGAATGTTTTCCACCCCATACAGATCCGTAAGGCCGTTCATGAAGGGATACAGCCCTTCCCTCAGTTCTTCCAGGGAGACATTATTATTTTCCCTTTCTTCGATATAATTTGCACTGATGGTCAGAATCACCTCACAGGCACGCATATTGCTCTCTTCTGACGTGGAATAATTTTCCACCAGTGTAAGCCCCATCTTGTTGGCATTCTCCATCAGGGAATTTCGCAAAATATAGGTACAGAGCAGTATCACCAGAATCACTACCGCAAGTACCACAATATTATTCCGCATTTTTCTGAAAAACTTTAATTCTCTCTTTCTGTCTGTTCCCATTGTAAACCTCTTCCTGAAATATTCCTGCCGCGTATGTCTTTCGCAGCGAAATTCAGCTTCCGGCTCTTCCGCTGCTTTTTTGCCTGCTGCCCACAGCTTTCAGCCGGCATTTTTTTGCTTTTGCAATTATTTTTCCCGCTTCTCCGTCCGGTCCAGACGAAACCAGTGTTCCAGCCTTTCCCTGGGAAGCAGGTAATTCACTGCCAGGGCAATCACCACACCCACACCGGTATCAATCATCCTGCTGACAGCGTAGTCAATATGATGGGCCGGCGTATTGAACAAAATAATGCAAAGCACCACCCCGCCCGGCTGGACACCTCCCGGCCAGCGGAACAGTACACACAGGGAAATCAAAATGATGATTCCCCCGAAAACCAGCGGAAGGCGCAGCCAGTAACATCCTTCCGGATAAATCAGATGCTCCAGCCAGTATAAAAGAAGCCCTATCAGGCCGCCGATGATGGTTCCGAAGAAACGATTTCCCCCGCTGCGGCGTGAATCCTGCATATCTGCCCCCATGCCAAAGATCGCCCCGATGCAGGCAAATGTGGGATTGCTTTGGGGAATAAAAGCATACAGCATCGCCGTAAGCAATGCCGCCAGCGCCGTCTTCATACTCCGCAAACCCAGCCCCGGAATCGGCGCATGTATGGGATTGTGCTGTTCTGCCTCCGTTCCCGTGCCCTGGCACTGTTTCTGCTGTTCCATTCCAACCGTGTCCTTTCCGTAATCATCGGATTACCAGTGTTTTAATCCCTTCCCCCGGGCACTTTTATTCCGTCTTCCTCCTGCCAATGTACATCATATGAGTGCTGTAGGCAAAATATTGGGGATTCTCGCACAGCCGCAATGACAGTTCCAGATACTTCTCCCTGACCTGCGGACTGCATTGTTCCAGATAACTGAGCCGTGTGGCAGTGATTCCTTCCTGCCCGAACAGCGCAAGTTTTTCAAAATCAAGTCTCTCGAAAAAGGGCAGTATCTCCAGATTGTTGATAAAAGTGGCCTCCGTAAAAGCCGTCCCGCTCCATGTCTCATCTGCTTCCATGCGGTCAAATAAGTCCATTGCCGGCTCATTGACCAGCTCCGCCGGACATTCGTCCAGATAATAATTGAGGCCCCCCGTAATGGAGATAAACGAGGCAAACAAAACACCGTCTTTTTTCAAATGTTTTTTCGCTTCTTCCACGCATTTTTCCCGGTGGGATTCCTGAAACAGATGATACAAAGGTCCCATCAACAGTACATTGTCATACTCGCCCAGGTTCAGCCCTGATAAATCCCTGGCATCACAGGCGTACGCCTCAATGGATACGCCGCACTCCCGGGCCTTTGCTTTCGCAAACGCCACGTTTCCATCGCTTAAATCAACCAGCGTCACATCATATCCCAGCTTCGCCAGATAAATACTGTACCTGCCCGGTCCGCCGCCGATATCCAGCACCTTTCCTTTCTTCAGATACCTGTCCATCATATGTTTCGTAATCTCAAATTCAAAATGATATCCCTCCAGGCGTCTCCACTCTGCCTCAGGGTCATCATCATAATTTTTCTTCACAATCTCCACTTCGCTCATAACGGTCTGTTTCCTTCCTTTCACCCTGCATGATGCATTCCCGCAGCATGGCTGCAGGTCTCTCACAGAGTCCCCGCGGACATGCAGCCGCTAAATCCATTATATCTGTTTTCCCATATCATGGCAAGGCATTTATGCACCACAGAATCCCAAAACTCGCAAAATGATGCTTATCGCACATGTGCACGGCTTTCCTATGCCATTCTCCTACAGCTCTTCTGTCTTAAAGGAATTATGTCCCTCATAGTAATAGCTGACAGCAATGCCTTTCATGTATATTTCCCTATTATCTGTCTGGCCGGTTAATGCATTCTTCAGTAAAACTTTAATTTCCACATCTTTAACAGGACTTCTTTCCATGGCCAGTAAATAGTCCTCCTTGTCAACCCGGTTCCAGTCCACAACGAAATTTAATTCCTTTTTCAAAATCAAATCCAGCCAAATACGTGTGCTCCTTCCGTTGCTTTCCCTAAAAGGATGCGCAGCATTCATTTTGAAATAGTCTAATTTCATTTACAATGATAGAGGAATCCAGAAGATTAGAAAGTCCGCAGGAATATTTGGCGCTTACTATATAAATATGGAATAAGCCGAAAAATCCTTTATCTACGTTATAATTAGAACATAATATGAGGCCAGAAAGCCCAACTGTTGAAAGAATAATTTCATGGCTCAAAAAAAGCATCTGCAATCACTCCTTCAGATGCTTTTTAAATAAACTATTTGTAATTAGTTACATGAAACTGATTATCAGTTCCTTTGCCTCGTTCCATAAATCTTCCGGACATTCTTCTTTAAACTGAGCATTCCTAGCACCAACATCCAACATTTTCGCCTGATCACACAATATTACGCCTGTTGTTTGTGTCCGTTCATCCAGTTCTATATGAAACGGATGCTTTTTATTAGTGTTAGTTATCGGACAAACAAATGCCAATGAACTATGATGATTCAGAATATCATTACTCAAGACAAGTGCCGGTCTTCTTCCGCTCTGTTCATGACCCTTTTGAGGGTTAAAGTCCATAACGATTATGTCACCTTGTTTATAAGTTACCACTGCTCATTCCCTACTGGAGCACCTACATCAACCTCTTGCGTGCTTTCGACATAAATTTCGTCAATCGGTCTTTTGTAGAATGCTTCCAGCCTTTCTTCTAAATTAAGATATTTGGGCTTATTGATTTTCTCAACAGTCATCTTGCCATCGTAAACATTTATCCCTACAGTATCATTCTCGTGTAAATTCATCTGTGCTAATATTTCTTTTGTTAATCTAATCCCCTGACTGTTTCCCCACCTCCTTATGTTAGTTTGTATTGTATACACATTATCTTCCCGCAAATTTTTTAATTCCATTTTCTCGACCTCCGAAGTATATACAATGGATATACCTTTAATGTTAGTATATACAAAGTATATCCGTTTGTCAATATAAATATTCACCTTCCTTCTTACATTTGTTGAAATGCGAATTTTATTCCGACAATATATCTTCTGCTTGTCTGTTAAGTTCCAATATCTCATTTATAACTAAGTTAGCAGTATGTCTATCACATCTAATCATCTGCATTACATGATTTTCCATAACAGTAATGATATTGTTATGATTCTGTTTCAATTCGTTTTTCAGAATATCTCTTACATTCATAATATTTTCCTCCAATCACTCATTCTCTTTAACTTCCGACACAAACAATTCTCTGTCATACTTATAATCTTCTCCATCACAAAGCAGATTAATAGTTATTTAACGATTTCTACATGATAAACACACTTTGTTTTCTTCGGCTCCAACCATCGCAACAACTAAATCTAATGCATTAGCTCCATAATAATATAATTCATCTAATGTTCCATCAAAAATTGTCTCAGAAGATTTCACAACCTTTATTTTCGCGTTACTAGGCATAAAATTATCTGCAAACTTTTTAACTGTCATATTATATCTTTCCATCAAATTTCCCTCCGTTCACTCTAATCTCACATAATTAAAGCCTGTACAATCATCCTGTTCTCCATTCTTGGCATCTTCATACGGATCATACCAGCCTGTAATCAGTGTATAATTTCCAAACTCTCTAAATATATCATTCAGAAATTCATACACCATATTCATTTTAGCTTCTGAAGGACAAAGAATTTCTTCACCGTTTGTCCAAAAGCCAGGATCATCATTTGTATCAAAACTTCTCGGTTGCGTTGGAAGCATACTAATGATTCCGTTCCATAAACCTGTAATTTTCTTTTGATTGTTTTCTAAGATATTTTCTGTACACATATTTTCTCCCTTCTAAATCATTCATCCTTTACCCATTCCATATGTCCTTTTTCCACATCACACGCTAAATACCAATATTCACCAATATAACAAGGTGAATCAACTGGTCTAATTCCAACTGTCAATCCCTTTTTATCGTCATTATAATATCCCACAATACGACAAATTGTTCCAATAGGAATAAGTTCTTTTTCTTCACCACTTTCATCTAATGTTTTTCCAATTACTTTTACTGTATCGCCAATTTTTAACATAATTCCTCCAATCTATCAAGTTGAAATACGAGATTCATCGGCAATTCATATTATAGACACATCCTTTAGTCAAACACTTTTCGCAAGGTGCATCTAATCTTTTTCCATCCGGTTTAAAACCATCTTCAAACTTAGCCATGATAAATCCGCAATGGTTCTGATATGGATTCTTTAAATGCCGACATCTATATTTATTTTTCTTGTTGCATTTCCAGCAATCCATATCACACTTTGGAATAATATACGAATCAACATATTCGTAATCTAAGTCAGACCTTGAAAAGCCTTGATGTTTTGATGAGAGCCATTTAATAAACTTTTCTGCCTTTTCTGCTGTTTTAAACAGTGTAGGATGATCTTTTTTATTATTAGATAAGTTCATCATAAAAGTTTCCTTATCCGTTAAATAATATCCATACTGGATTTCATCCCCTGTATTTTGAAATGCTAAATACTTCTTTTCAAATCCATAACTAATAATACAATACATATTATTTTCCTCTCTTTCCTATGTTTGCCATTGAAATTCCGATTCTATTTACTCATCAAAACAATTTTGATATATAATTTCATAATCATTTGTCGATATTTCTTTAATTTGTGTCTGCGAATCTTCCACAAACCTTTCTCCATGTAATTTAGGCAAAATCCATTCATCAAATTTTTTTAATGCTCTTTCCCGATCATCAGCAATAATAACGCATTCTCTTTTTAACCATTCATACCCAGTATCAATAATAAAATTTATTTTCCAAAACTTCATATCTATACCTCCTCGAAATCCTGATTTTCAGTCTTTAATTATCTTCTCCAATATGCCAATAAAAACTCACATCTTCATCTTCAGACACTTCTCCAGAACCATTACCAAAATATTCAGATGGAACAATCTCGCGATCGTCAAAATCATCAGAATCCAAAATAATTTCATCACATTCTACAGCATCTTCTACTTTCTGCATTGCTTCCTCAATACTTTCCGCTTCTACAATAACAGTTTTCTTCAAAATTTCCCTTACACTTATTCCATATCGTGTCATAATACTTCCCTCCGCTCCTAATCAAATGATTCTTTTATTGCATCTATGCGACTTCTATAACAGTAACATTATATTTTTCTCTATCATATTTAATTGGAAACACTACACATAAACCTATATCATTTTTAATAATTATAGGCGAATGCTCTTTTCTGTTTCCCGGATGCCATACTGTAGCCTTTTCCCCATCGTTGATAATGCTATATGTAGAATCCAATAAACCAACTTTAAAATATGCGTTGTCATAGTGAAAAATATATTTAAAATCATCGCCCTGTTCCACTTCTGATTTTTTCAGTTTGTAACCTTTACTTTTTGCTTCTGCTATTATTGTATTAAAATCAATTTCTTTTTCTTCTCCGTCA
>OFFQ01000656.1_pt1 | contig 25131 bp, 19 predicted proteins | sample 1521411 | NCBI WGS metagenome assembly OFFQ01 (sample SAMEA3504110, study PRJEB24116) | mouse gut metagenome | biome: mouse gut; feature: mouse-associated habitat; material: faeces | place: Denmark | collected 2011 | reverse complement strand
ACCACAGCGGCGGAATCAAGCCCGACGAGCACCCCGGCTGGACAGGTCTGGGTTGGACCCTGATGCTCGGCGGCGCGATCACCCGATCCAAGAATGACATGCCTGACGAGGTGGAGGGTGCGGATCTAAATGCCGGATTCTTCTATACGTACAGCAGCCTCAAGGGTATGGACACAAATCCATCACGCGTAGAATATCTCATGAGCCAGTACGGATCCCATAAATTTTTCCTATACGACCATCAGCCGGATAAGTTCAGTTTCCACTTTCTGGACTACAGCGGCTTTTTCATGATGAACAACGACGGAGAATGGGAGGTGAGCTGTGACCGGCCTATAAAGCTGGAAAGTTATACTGTTATCTGGCCATACGAACTTGATTCCAAATTGTTCTCTACTGAATGCAACAAGGTCCTGTCATCGTTCACACTGGTAGGAGAGGATGGTGTCAGATACACATTTGGTGGGAAGTGCGGAAATGAATTCGCATTCGACATGTCGATAAACATCCGGCAGCAGAACAGCCCGATGTGGGAGAGCACGGCGTGGTATCTGACAAAGATCGTCCACCCCAATGGACAGACTATAACATTTGATTATGAGCACAGGGATTTCACTGCAAGTTTCAGCTACCGGGAATATTCCGCATATCTGGCGGATACGCGTGGCAATCCCGTGGCATACGCCATACCGGAAGAAAAGCAAGGACTTCTTATGTATCCGGTCTATCTCAAATCCGTAACAGGTAATACCTTCCATATAGGGCTTGACATATCGGAGACCAAAGAGCTCGGATACAGCGAGAGCGAGTATGCGGCAAGATTGCAGATAGATGTCAATGATCCCTATTGCCGTCCCATCTATTTTGACAAGCCTACGTTCAGCGAAAAGACCAAATGGTATCAGCTCGACGCGATCCATATCCACGAGAAGACCTCCCTTTCGGGAACTATCGTTCCGGTGAAGAAACATATAAGGTTCAGCTATACCGACAGCAAGTCATCAAGGTTGCTGCTGAACAACCTGAAATTCAGTGGTTCAGACGATATCGCTGAAGAAACCTATACATTCCGATATCACCGCCCTGAACTTCTTCCCGGTTATCTCTCGGAGAAGACCGATCACTGGGGTTTCTATAATGGAGTGGCCAACGACTTCAACGATCCCATGAGCACAATGGCAGCCAATCCCAAGACCCTGACGCTCGGCAGTCTTTACGAAATTATTTATCCGACAGGTGGCAAGAGCGTGTTCGAGTTCGAGCCTCACAGCTATGCCCGTCAGTCAAATGTATATATGTGTGGGGATCTTGTGGATACGGACTCGACGGAACTTGCCGGAGGGATACGCATAAAACGGATTGTGAATGTACCCAATGATAATACAAAACCGCAGATCAAGGAATACCATTACGTCATGAATTTCAGACCCGGATCCAAAGATTTGAAATCAAGCGGTATCCTTGAATGTCCGCCAGTCCACCGTAATGTCGCCATGTATGCCGACGGCTACGCCTTTATAGAACAAAGTAGCCAGCCGCTGAGCAACGTGACTAATAACTTCGGGCTGAACATAGGCTATCAGGAGGTGGCCGAGACCGATGGATCAGGTGGGTATGTGATCCGTAAGTTCACGAGCGGTGCCGATCCGGGCTATAAGGATATGGATCCTATCCATCGCAGCACCGACAGTAAATTCGTCCCGGTGTCAAGCAAAGCCGGCGACCGTGGGCGCCCCATGTTGGAGGCTTATTACGATGCCAACGGTAAACTGTTGAAAGACAAAACCATCAATTACAGAGTCCACAAAGATTATGAATCATACATCTTTTCGCTGTCTTGCAGTGAGGTATCGCTTGGTTTTACCAATCCGGACATTTCCAACGGCACACACACGCATCTTACATTCAGTATTTTCAAGAACTACATATATTCATTGAAAGAGCACAGCATCACGGAGCGTGTTTTCGGCAGCGATGCGGCACATCCGTTCGAGACCATCCGTTATTTCCGCTACAACGACCATGGTCAGCTGTGCGCCGACTCCGCCGTGAGCAAACGTCAGGGTCAGACCGTCAGCGATGTCACAAGGATCTCATACGAATGGGAACATGCAAAGGAATTTGAGGACAGGCACTATCTCGCGGCAAAACACGACGTGGAGGCATACCATGGTGGTAAACTCATCTCCAAGGCCCATAACACCTACGGACTGACCGGACATAGGGGCGATCTGCCATATATAAGCTCTGTGATCCAGACAATACCGTCAGGAGTGTCAAAGATGCTATATGAGTGTCTTGAAGCGGACAACCGGGGCAATCCGCTGTTGATCCGCACGGCAGATAATCTGCTGATAGCCTATGTGTGGGGAGCCGACGGGCAATATCCGGTAGCCGAGATCAAACTGCCATCCCACGAATACTATTCCAAGCTGAGGGCTATGGAGATAGCGGATCCTATGAATCAGGAAGAAGCTGTGGCTTTGACCGACCGTATCAGGTCGGAACTACCGGAAGCGATGGTCACCGGCTATACATATCTGCCGTTGCTCGGAATCACAGGCATCACGGATCCGGCCGGAAAGAAAACCACCTACGAATATGATCCGTCCGGACGGCTTATCAGGATTATCGACTGCAAAGGAAACACAATAGAGGAATACGATTATTCAACCGCCACATCGGAGCGTAAATAGTACGGACAATATGAAATCAGGACATTCCATCCAACGAAACTTATGTCTGTGGATCATGCTGATGCTCCACGTCGCAACCATGTCCGCACAGGATGATGCCGGACGTTATCCCGACACTGCCATACAGCTGCCGTCGGATTCGTTATACTTCAAATCAGTTCACACGGCCAATGCCATGGACTGGGGCTACACAGCCGAGGCTGGTAACCAATACGGCCGCGACATATACTACAACGTGTATCTCCCGAGGAAGATGAGCATGGTGGTGCACACGATCGGTTCCGAGCTGCTGTGCACGAGGGTGCAGATCTATGGACCCGGGTATGCCACCGTGTTCAGAGCCAAAGATAAGGATGATTATTTTGAATATTTCAGCCACTCGGAACACTGGACGGGTATAAACAGCGAGATATCACAGGACTGCTACGTCGCTTTCGATCTTCCTGCCGGAGTCTATGAGATACGGGTGTCGGGCTACAGATATTACCATGGCAATGCTGTCAACGGCCCTATAACTACTACGGTGATAGGATTCGGTCCCGATGCTCCACGTTATCCGGATATTCCCCAGAGCTATATACCCGGCACGGAAGGGCATCCGTTCCCGTTGGGAAATGCCAATGGTGATTTCAGCCGGGAGGTCGATGACCATTTCGGCCCTCATTTCGCACATGGCCGGCCGGATGGACTTCCTGTGGCTTTTTATGAGCTCACGCTCGGGCGGACGCTTGATCTCACGTTCGTGAATGACACGCCCTTATCCGTGGACAGCGACAGCACACATATAGGGCTGCTGCAACCGGATTCCACCACCTATGGCAAGTGTAAAAGCGGCAGATACATGATAACGGCTCTAATGGAGCATGATTCCCCGAATGTGCGGTTCAAGATCTACGGGCGTATTCCACCGCTACCCAAGGATCCGTATGAATATGGAGACATATCACTGTATGACAGAGGAACAGTCGGCAAAAACTATGTGTCGAAACGCACGATGATCACATCCGGTGGAGACTATGTGGCGGAAATCAGCCATGTGGATGGTCTTGGCCGGCCGGTTGAGACCATACAGGTGGATGCATCGCCCGATGGCGGCTCAATTGTGACAAGGCAGACATATGATGGCTGCGGACGCGATTCCCTGTCATATCTTCCCGGAGTGGCGCAGACAACGGCAGGAAGTGGAAGTTACGCAGATCCCACCGGCATAGACTATTCAATGGCATATTCCAACGACGTGCGTCCGTTCACCCAGCCGGTCTATGAGCGATCGCCGCTTGCAAGGCTGTTACGTCAGTTCGGACCCGGTGAGCGTTGGTTCGGGGCGGATGCCGCGACAGATATCGGATATGAGGTCAACAGCGCGGACGGGGAGAGAAGCTGCATATGCTTCTCCGTCACCGACACTCCCGACAAGCAAGGTGGAGCCGTCACCATAAGCTGCGCCGTATCTTCATCCGGAAGCATATACTATCATCCCGGAGAACTCATGGTGCAGAAAACCACCGACGAGGACGGTAACACGGCTCTGACGTTCACCGACAGCTATGGCCGCACGGTGCTGTCGCGCCGGATCATAGACGGCGGTTATGCCGATACCTACAGTGTCTATGACAGTTACGGCAATCTGACCGCCGTGCTTCCTCCGGAGCTGTCGGCAAGGATCAGTGGGGCGGTGTCAATGACAACGGGGCAGTCGGATTTACTCGATAAGTACGCATACATATACACATACGATCAATGGGGTCACATGCTTACGAAGAAGATCCCCGGATGTGAGCCGGTCATATACCAGTATGACATCTCCGGACGTGTTGTGATGTGGCAGGACGGCAATCTCAGGGCACGGAATCTGTGGCATTTCGATGTGGCCGATGTCTATGGGCGGCAGTGCGTCAGCGGTATATGTGACGGAGGCCGTGCGATGCCGGTCTTGGTAGAGCCGCCGGAGCTGCCTGTCAACTGGAGAGCCGTGCGCACGGATCAGGACGGAGGCGCAGGGACTGCACTGGCCGGTTATCTGATAGCCAATACCGAGCTGCGGAGGGCGGAGGTGCTGGCGGTGACGTACTATGACGACTATTCGTTCATGGGACAGAACGGTGTGGCGGACGCTACGGTACTGGGCTATGAGGCGCGCGAGGGGTTCGGGCAGCGTCACGGCAATGTGCGCGGCCAGGCCACTGGTACGGTCACGGCGTTGCCTGTGGAGGCAGGATCCGACAGCCTGACCATGGTCAGCTCGGCGGTGTATTACGACAGCCGCGACAGAGCCGTGCAGAGCGTGGCGACGAACCATCTGGGCGGCACTGACCGGAGCTGGACGGAATATGATTTCACGGGACGGCCGCTGAGGGTGCGCTCCGAACACCGCACGCCGGCCATGGGGGCGGACAGCGCGGTTGTCCGCACGGAGCGTCGCACCTACGACCGTTTCGGGCGCGAACTGACACTGAGCCACCGCTACGGCGACGGGGCGGAATCAAGGGAGGTGACCGTCAGGACAAACACCTACGATGCCGTGGGGCGGCTGCTGACGGAATCGCTGGGCGATGCCGCCGAAAGGACGTATGAATATGACGTGCGTTCGCGTCCGGTGGCCATCACTGCCTACAACTACCGGCAGAAGCTCGGGTTCACCTACGGCGGCAATGTTAGCCGTATGACATGGTGGGCCTACGGCCCCAACGAGACCGAGCGCAGCTACACGTACAGCTACGACGCCCTGTCGCGGCTGACGGAGGCGCGCTACACGGACGGCGAGGGCGGTACGGGACGCTACGACGTGACATACAGCTATGATCTCAACGGCAATGTGACGGCATTGCAGCGGTCGGGGCTGTATGACAACGGCAGCCTGAAGAAATACGGGCTGATCGACAATCTGACGCTTGAATACGAGGGTAACATGCTGCGTCGCGTCACCGACGGCTGCGGTGCCGCCCCGTTCTACCAGGGGGCGTACCATTTCGTCGACGGGGCTGACGAGACGCAGGAATACACCTACGACGGCAACGGCAACACCACCATGGATCTCAACCGACGGGTGACGGCGGTGGGGTACGACACCAACAACCGTCCGCGGCTGATAGAGTTCGATGGAGGATCTTCGACGGCCTATCTCTACGATGCCGCCGGATTGAAACGGCTCACCGTCCACCGCGTGGCCACGGAACGGCCGTCGGTGCCGGGAGCTGAGCCACAGGAACCGGAGCTGTCCATGACACGCACCGATTACTGCGGCGACATCATATACGAGGACTCTCTTCTGTCGCGTATCAACTTCGACGGCGGCTACCTGTCGTTCACCAACAATGCCGGAGAGCGTCTCGATCGGCCGGCCTACCACTTCTACCACCGCGATCACCTGGGCAACAACCGGATGGATCTCGGGGAGAACGGGTCAGTGTGGCAGATCTGCCATTATTATCCCTACGGAATGCTTATGGGATGCAGCTATCTTGGTGAGTCGCAGCGATGGAAATTCGGCGGCAAAGAGCTTGACCGCGTCAGCGGCCTCGACCTCCTGGACTTCAAGGCGCGTCCCTACGACGCCACCCTCGGCCGCTTCTGGCGACCCGACCCCATGGCCGAGGACTATAAAGACTTCAGTCCATTATTATACTGCGCCGCCAATCCGCTCGGAGTATTAGATCCTACCGGAGAGATTCTTGAGAGTCCTTGGGATGCTGGAAATGTCATTTATGATTTAGCCGTGGCAGGTGTAAACTATATTATGGGGGATAGTGATGCTGCTACGGATAATCTTATAGACGCTGGTGCTGATTTTGCAGCGTTGCTTATTCCTGGAGTCCCGGCAGGCGCTACAAAAGCGGCGCGAATGGCAACAAAAGCAGCTGATGCAGCCTCTGATGCGGCCAAAGGTGTTTCTAAAACAATGAAAAACGGTGATAAAATAGCCGAAGGAAAAGCGTTTGAGAAACAGGTTGTCAAAGAATTAAAGGAATCTGGACAAGAAGTCTATACTAATATTCGTTTGGTTCCGGAAAATGGGTTGGGTAATGTAAAAGGTAATAGAACAGATACAGATGCTCTCACAAAAAATAGTGATGGGAAAACCTATTCAATCAAAGAGGCAAAACTAAATAAATCAACTCGAATGTCCAAAGGACAGAGGAGAGCAAAGATTCAAGTTGAAAAAAACGGCGGTAAATTTAAAGTTTACGGAAAAGGGCGGAAGCAACTAAGTCTTCCTGCTGACAATACCATAGTTGTAACCAAATATGATAAAATATATAAATATAATAGATGATTTTTATGAGCAAATATTTAGATCTTTATAACGAAGTTGTTGAACGGCTCAGTAAAGAGCCGGAATTGCAAGTTAATCAGTGGCCGTTACGCATGTGTCACAGGCAAAAAAACGTATATTTGAAGATGGTGATTTTATGCGATTTAGAATGAAAATAATAACCTGATTATGAAATTCATATTATACGGGCAAAATCTGCTATTTAGCAAACTGGGATCGGATATGCCATGGGTCAATATGTCATTTGCTATCGGTGCATTGATGGGCATTATCCTTGAGTCTCTGATTAGATCGTTGTATGAGAAACAATACCATGAGAAACTGCCGATAGACCACATGATATCCTTTGTTGGATTAATCTTGGTTATGGTCGGTGGGCTGCTGATTGTGACATATTTATATGGCGACAAAATTGTAAAAACCGGGGATAAATACAGTACACGCAAGCGGCAGTGGTCGATAATGTGTGCGACTGTGGTGGATGTTCTCTTGTTGTATGGCTTTATCAGAATATGAGGTTTGTAAGACGGAGCACGTCCCGTCCTCTTTTCCGGATCAGAACCGAAATTAGCACTAATGCTGACGGTTCGGTATACGGCTCGGAGAGCCGTTACCCCGACAGGGCTGACAAATGGGGCGAGTGAAGCGTTGAGAAACTATATTTATATAATACTTGAAAACAAAAAGCATCTTTGCAGCTTAGAAGTTGGTAATAATGAATATTATATGTATATTCGAACACCAATGGCGAAAGCTAAAATTAAGGGTATCGCGGAGAGGTATGGATTGTATCTTGATCCCCGAGGCTAAATATCAGGAGACCGCTAATGAAAAAGACCGCGCGAAGAAGATTAGTAGTATTGGCTTTGTGTTTGGTGGTCGGTTTGGCCATCGTCCTGCTATGGGATGCAATCGGCTATGCGTATGGCTTTGCAACGGCTGTGGATAAGGAGCATGGCAGGATAAAGGAAATGACGGAGGAATGGGTATTCCAAGGAAAGGTGACGGATGTTGCAGAGAATGTGGTTGCTATGGAGATCCGCTCACGGAACACGCCCCGGTTTCTGCCGAAAGAATATATGCCGTCCTACCACGTTCCGATAGGCGTTGATGATTCAACGGGATTTGAAATAGAGTATGTTTGCCGTGATAGTCAATCAATGATCCGTGTTGGGGATCCGGTTTCCAAAGTTGCCGGAACGACGGCTGTCAGAATCGGGGAGCATGATTATGAGCTTGTTCCATGGGATTGATGTACGGACAATCGTTATTAACCGATAATTTGATAATCAGAGTGTTTAATAATATGGCGAGAGTGTATGTGTCTGAATTGTCTTAATATTTATGATGGTAAAGAGGTCAGTGACGAGTTTTAATTTGAGAAGGAAATGATGAAGCTAATAAGATTAATTCCAATTGCATTTGCTGTCTATGCCTTTCTGTCCTGTACAGGAGGGGATGGAGACAGGCACTTGTCGGATTCGTTGGCTAACAGATATTATGATGAGGCTACGGGCTATATCGAACGATATGTGTTCAGTTGCCCTACAGACTCGGATGGAAATATGATCTCCTTAAATCCTGATACGGAAATGCTGGATTCAGCCCTGATCCGCATAAACAGGATTATAGCGATGGATTCTACGAACATGAAGGCTCGTTTCAGAAAATACGGAATATTCTATCTGAAGCAATCGTATGATTCGGCTCTATCGGTTGTTGAACAGAAAAAAGTCAGGGAGTACACATCCAAGGAATTCTATGACAAATATCCTGATGTGGTCATTAATTCCACTAAAGCGAGGATCTATGAACAAGCCGGAGACACTATAGGTAGAAACCGATTCTTGGATCAAATTGTCATCGGTTTGGGCGAGATCGTCAAGGGAAAAGAAATGACGGATCTACTGAATAAGGATGCTAATATTCTTTATGATATGCGATATGTAGCGGTAGTCCATTATTTTTATTTTCTGAATATCTTAAATCATGAAGCGGCGGTCGCTGAACTGAAAGATTTTGCAAAACTTTATCCACATCAAGAAGAGGTGCTGATTCTCATTCTACGATCCATTAAAACGCCTCTTATTTATCCAACGTTGATTTGAAAATGATATGAAAATGAAGTTTATAAATATACCAATAGTAGCGGTTGTGCTTTCGATGATGATAATATCTGCGGTGACAGCAGGTTGTGGTGATTCGTCGGGATGGACGGTGACGGATTCATTTGCTCGGGCGGAGAAACTGAGGATCAATGACTATGTCACGCAGTATATGTTTGCTTGCCAGGATATATCCGACGATAATAACTTCCGTCTGTCGGATAAAAAATATCTGCTTGATTCCGCACTGGCGATAAATAAGAAGCTGCTGATGTTGCAGCCGACAAAGGGCTATCATGTAGCTACAAAATTCGGGCTGTTGTTCTTCTATCAGGAATACGATTCAGCCCTGACGGTTCTCAACGAGAGTAAGAGACTGCAACAATATCTATCTCATGTCGAATATCCAGGATATCCTGATATTTTAAGACTGCATGTTGAAGCATGCAAGGCAGAACTCGATTCCAACTATACGGAGCGCAACCGTCTGCTGGAGGGAATCGTGTCCAAGCTTGAACCGGTTGTCAAGAAGGCAGATGAAAGAAACATATTCAGAGAGATCAAGGGATTGGATATCTTCAGTTTCTATGAATCCCATCTGTATATTGATTACATATTTTATATGAGCAAGATAGATCCGGAGAAAGCACAAATGGTGTTCGATCAGTTTATGGAACGTTATCCTGATCAGACAGAGTTGATCTTATTCATAAAGCAACGCCTTGAACTGTCTTTGACCTGGCCAACGGTGTTGTAACTTCCATCACATTTTTACGTTGAACAGGTTGCAGCGGTATTGCTATCGCCGGCTGTGATTGTTGGAAATACGGGAGGCACATCCAATGCTGTAGTGGATGCGCCTCCCGGTATGTTTTGGGGTGTGTGGAGGATGCTATTTTTCTTCTTTGCGGAGGACGGTGCGCACTTTGTCGACGGCTATTGCGATGGCATCGAGCAGACGCAGGGCTTCTTCCGAGCGAACCCGATCAATGTGGAGCTCAACGAGCTCTTTGATCACTTGCTCTATCTCTTTCATCGAGTATTCTTTCAGGTCAACCTCCTCGCGGTCGACCAGCCGGCGTAGCAGCGGCTTCTTATCTTCTTTCTTTGACATGACGGGGATTTTTAAATGTGTGTTCAGTTTCTTTGTGCTTAAACTAAAACACGCTGTCCCCGGATTTGGTTCATCAGCAGTCGGGAGTGAGGCCGGCGGCTATCATAGCCTCGCGACGTTCGACGCATGTGCCGCAGCGTCCGCAGTGTTTTTCGCCACCCTTGTAGCAAGAGTAGGTCAGGGAGTAGTCCACGCCGATGGCGGCTCCGCGACGTGCAATGTCGTTTTTGGTCAGGTTGGTGTAGGGGGCGCGGAGCTCGATGTTGTCGTAGGTTCCTTCGGCGATGGCTCCTGCCATGGCGCGGATGAACCCGTCGCGGCAGTCGGGGTAGATGGCGTGGTCGCCTCCATGGTTGGCTATCATCACGGCTTTAAGGCCGTGGCTTTCGGCCAGTCCGGCGGCCACGCTGAGCATGATTCCGTTGCGGAACGGCACAACGGTGGATCGCATGTTGTCGTCCTGATAATGCCCCTCGGGGATGGCTTCGGCGCCGCTCAGAAGGGAGCTTTCAAAGTATTTTCCCATGAATGCGAGGTCGATCTCCACCAGCTCTATGCCGAGGCATCGGCAGTTCTCGCGAGCGCATGCGGCCTCCCGGGCGTTGTGGTTGGCTCCATAATTGAAATTGACGGCCAATGCTATCTCGGAGGCAAATTCATAGAGCATTGTCGTGGAGTCCATGCCTCCCGACAGCACTAATACGGCATCTTTCATATCCATCTGCTTTTAGATAGTCATGCCGCTGACGGCTGCTTTCATCTGGTCGATGCGTCGCGAACGGGCGAGATCCTGATGCTCATCGTCGGCATAGTTGGCAAAGGGATAGATCGATATGCCGCCGCGCGGAGTGAAGATTCCGGTCACTTCAAGATAGCGCGGATTCATGAGGCGCACGAGGTCTTTCATGATTATGTTGACGCAGTCCTCGTGGAAATCGCCATGGTTGCGGAAGCTGAACAGATAGAGTTTCAGGCTCTTGCTCTCAACCATGTCCTCGCGCGGAATGTAGGTGATTATGATCTTGGCGAAGTCGGGCTGTCCGGTCTTGGGGCAGAGGGAGGTGAACTCCGGGCAGTTGAAAGTGACTACGTATTCATTCTCCGGATGCTTGTTCTTGAAAGTCTCAAGGATTTCCGGGGCGTATTCTGTGGGGTATTTCACGCCTGTGTTTCCGAGCAGGCTGACCCCTTGAAGTTCGTTTTCGTTTCTCATCGGTTGCAAATATTTCTGCAAAATTACAAAAATACCGCCACACTCTCCAACATTCTATTTCTTCTCGCCGCAAAGCTGGGAATAGAGCGTCAGGATCTGGCGTCCGTAGTTGGGGTTCATGGCCCACCGGTTGCTCAGGTCGTGCCACGATGAGGCCACTCCGCGCTTGACGAGCGAGAATCTGGGGTCGAGCAGCGGCTCGCCGCTGGGGAGGGGGTCTGTGGAGGCGTAGGCATAGAGATGCTGAAGATGTGCGCGTACGCCATCCTCGATGGTCTCGAACGAGGCTCCGCGCTGTCCGCGGCCTGTCACGCCCAGACCGCAGTAGTTGTGCTGGTCGGGGGTCACAGCGGTGCCGTCGGCAAAGCGGAACCATCCCGTCTCTATGATGGCCTGACAGAGAGCCACGTCGCCGCGGATGCCATAGGAGCGTCCGATGGAGAGGAACGCCTCGGCTATCTCTATGGGGAAGTCGGCGTTGTGGCGACGCACGAACAGCCATAGTGTCCGGGCATCGATCTGCGCTTCGCCGAGGATCGATTCGGGGGAGGCTTCCGAAGCCAATGCTGTGGTGGCGATCATGGCGGTCTCAGCCTGTTGGGAGGGTTGCAGCAGGTCGGGCATGTCGGGGCTGAGGCATATCTTCGCCTTGTCCTTGCGCGGCGATTTGGCCGGAGTGGAGTAGACCGGCTCCCACACGTCGTAATCGTCGTCGTCCTCCCACGATGAGGCTGCGGCGGTGGCGGTCCCGACGGCAAGGATTATAAGAGTGAGCAGAGGTGATTTCATGAGCTAATGTGTGATGGACTTTACAACGCGCCCGGCAGCGTTATTGTTCGTCGCTGAACATCGGATCCCAAGCCGGGAGCATCTCCGGTTTCTGCTTGAGAATGTCGAGGATGTTCTGGGGAACGTATTTCTTGTTGACCACGAGCCGGAACATGTATTCGTCGAACCATCGGTCGGTCATCACGAGGTGGCCGTCGTTGGCTCCCGGTCCCCAGCTGTTCTCTACCATCCATCGCGTGGGACGTCCGTCTGCGTCGAGATCCACGGCCATAAGTGTCATGGCGTGGGACGATGCGCTGGCAAATGTTCGGATGCGGTCGGCTTTGTCCATGCCGAAGGTGGTGCCGAAAAGGTCGCCGTAGTTGTAGTTGTCAACATCGAGCAGACCACGGGTGCGGTCGATCGACTGACCTACGTCGCAAGAGAAATACATCATCATCGAGTCCTTGATCGACTTGATGGCAGCCTGCTTTATATCTTCGGTCGGCAGATTGATGTAGGTCCAGTTGTCGCCGTCGTAGGTGTGGCGGTCGAGGTCTATCTCGTAGAGCTTGTAGTAGGGGCGCGTGGGGTCGTTCATCAGCATCACGTAGTTGCCGCGCAGGTCGTCGCCGCAATATTCGGCATAGAATTCCCGGGGAGTGTAGCGTCGGCGGTCGATCACGTTTCCGCGCGCGTCTTTCCGTGTCCATTCAAATTCCGTCGGCGGCACGCCGAGTGTCAGGGCGAGCATGCGGTAGATCTCCGCGAGCATGGTCTCTTTCTGCTGTTCGACGGCTTTTGCTTTTGCTCCGTCGGCGAGGCTCTTGCGCAGCGCGAGGCCATCTTCACGCAGTTTCAGCGAGATCAGACGCCGTAGCTGAGCCGTGTTGTTGCTGCTGTAGGTCTCGGGCCATACGTCGGCAGGAACTACACCATATTTCATCACGTTTTCTGAGAATCCGGTGTATTGTCCGCCGTCGCTGAGCGGATTTTTGAATAGCCATTCCACCTTTTTGTCGTCCATCGGCAGCTTGTGGGTGTCGATGATCGTCTGAAGGAAGAGGTTGGCTTTCTCAAGCTGATCGTAGAAGAAATTATAGTTCTGCGACAGTTCCAGCTTCGGCAGGTTGTGGCGGTCCATCATACGGGCGCGCAGCACGTTGAGGCCGGTGAACAGCCAGCATCGTCCGGACGACTTCTGGTTGGTGATGCCCTTGCTGTTGACGCGGTCGGTGAACGTAGCGTCGACGGCTCCGGCATTGTCGGCGTTCTTGGCCAGGGTGTTGATGTCGGTCTGACTGATGGCATTGCGCAGGGCGCGGTCGGCAGGCGTTGCCTCCCAGCTTGCCCTGAGGCGTTGCAGGGTCTGCTCGGAAAGTCCTCCTTTGTCGGCTCCGGATATGGCGGCGGCACTGCATGCAAAAAGGATTGCGGCTGCAAAAATTCTTTTCATGGCGTTCAGTGAAATGATGGTTTGATTGATATTTCTTGCAAAAATACGATTTTTTGCAGGGTAAATGATATTTCTTTAAAGAATTTTTTCCATAATAGTTGGCTGGATGGTTAATTTCCTTTAATTTTGCACTGAGCAAAAACCGCCGTGGAGAGCCAGGCGGAACCGGAAAGCCAATCATATTAATTCAAATTATATTTCTAAATCCCTATCATCTATGTGGTTAACTAACTCATCTATAGGTCGCAAGCTGGTGATGTCGATCACCGGCGCCTGCTTGATCCTATTCGTAACTTTCCATGTGTTGATGAATGCAGTGGCCATCTTCTGGCCGGTCGCCTACAATGAAATTTGTAATTTCCTGGGCGCTAACTGGTATGCTCTGATCGCTTCGGCCGGTCTCGCAGCTCTGTTCATCATCCACATTATTTATGCCGTATGGCTGACTCTCCAGAACCGCCGCGCACGTGGCAACGACCGCTACAACGTTGTCAGCAAGCCGCCGCAGGTGGAATGGGCATCGCAGAACATGCTCGTGCTCGGTATCGTGATCCTCGCGTTCCTCGTGGTCCACATGATCCAGTTCTGGGCTAAGATGCAGCTCGCCGAGATCATGGGCTGCCATGGTGAGATCCCTGCACAGGCAGGTACGCTCTTCATCGAAGCTGCCTTCAGCTGCTGGGTTACCCCGGTTGTCTACATCATCGGCTTCATCGCTCTCTGGTTCCACATGACTCATGGCTTCTGGTCTATGTTCCAGTCTGCCGGTTGGAACAACGGCACATGGCTGCCGCGCCTGAAATGCATCGGCAACTGGTGGGCTACCATCGTTGTTGGTCTGTTTATTATCCAGGCTGTTGTGTTCACTATCAATGCTCAGAAGGGCACTTACAGCAACTGCCCCGTTCTCAAGGCTCAGTATGAGGAATTCCGTGCCGAAGGTGAGAACGCAGTGCTCGTTCAGGACTGCCAGGCATGTCCCGAGGCGTCTGCACCCTGTTGCCAGAATAATTAATTAGTAACCAAGACACAATCAAAGATATGGCAGACATTAAGAATCTGGAGGGTATGATCGATTCTACCCCCATCATGAAGGACTACGCCGACATCGAATCGGCCAAGCTTCCCGAATATCAGATTGACTCCAAGATACCCGAAGGCCCCGTGGCTGAGAAGTGGACCAACTATAAGGCTCACCAGAAGCTCGTCAACCCGGCCAACAAACGTAATCTCGACATCATCGTGGTGGGTACCGGTCTGGCCGGTGCATCAGCCGCTTCAACCCTCGCCGAACTCGGCTTCAACGTATGGAACTTCTGCATCCAGGATTCTCCCCGTCGCGCTCACTCGATCGCCGCTCAGGGTGGTATCAACGCAGCCAAGGACTATCAGAACGACGGTGACTCCGTTTATCGTCTGTTCTACGACACCGTGAAGGGTGGTGACTTCCGCTCACGTGAGGCTAACGTTTACCGTTTGGCTGAGGTGTCGAACAACATCATCGACCAGTGCGTGCAGCAGGGTGTTCCTTTCGCACGTGAATACGGCGGCCTTCTCGCCAACCGCTCGTTCGGTGGCGCTCAGGTTTCGCGTACTTTCTATGCCAAGGGTCAGACCGGCCAGCAGCTCCTTCTCGGCGCATACGCTTCGCTGAACCGTCAGATCGAAAAAGGTCAGGTTCGCTCGTTCAACCGCCGCGAGATGCTCGATATCGTGATGATCGATGGCCGTGCACGCGGTATCATCGTGCGCAACCTCGTGACCGGTGAGCTCGAACGCTATGCCGCCCACGCTGTGGTTCTCGCAACCGGTGGCTATGGCCGCACATTCTTCCTCTCAACCAACGCTATGGGCTGCAACGGCTCTGCCGCTATCCAGGCGTTCAAGAAGGGTGCCTACCTCTCTAACCTCGCATTCACCCAGATCCACCCCACATGTATCCCCGTCCATGGCGAAGATCAGTCCAAGCTGACCCTCATGAGCGAATCGCTACGTAACGACGGCCGTATCTGGGTGCCCAAGAAGAAAGAAGATGCTGAGGCTATCCGCGCCGGTAAGAAGAAACCGACCGATATCCCCGACGAAGACCGCGACTTCTATCTCGAACGCCGCTATCCGGCTTTCGGTAACCTCTGCCCCCGTGACATCGCATCGCGTGCCGCCAAGGAACGTTGCGACGCCGGCTTCGGTGTAGGTACCGGCAACGCCGTATATCTCGACTTCAAATATGCTATCGAGCGTCTGGGTGCCGACGTTGTCCGCGACCGCTACGGCAACCTCTTCGACATGTACCAGATGATCTCCGATGATAACCCCTACGAGACTCCTATGATGATCTTCCCGGCTTCCCACTACACCATGGGTGGTATCTGGGTTGACTATGAGCTCCAGACTTCGATCAAGGGTCTGTTCGCTATCGGCGAATGTAACTTCTCCGACCACGGTGCAAACCGCCTCGGTGCTTCCGCTCTGATGCAGGGTCTGGCCGACGGTTATTTCGTGCTCCCCTACACAATGCAGAACTATCTGAGCGATCAGATCAAGGTGCCTCACTTCACTACCGACACCCCCGAGTTCGAAGCAGCGGAAAAAGGCGTGCGCGATCGCATCCAGAAGCTTATGAACATCAAGGGTACAAAGAGCCCCGACGAAATCCACAAGCGTCTCGGTCATGTGATGTGGAATCTTGTCGGCATGGGCCGTACGCTCCAGAGCCTCGTGAAAGCTATCGACGAGCTTGAGGACGTCAAGAAAGAATTCTACACCGATCTGCGCATCGTAGGCTCTGCCGATGATCTCAACACCGAGCTTGAAAAGGCTCTGCGTCTCGAGGACTTCCTGGTTATGGCCAAGATGATGGCGATCGACGCTCTCCACCGCAACGAATCCTGCGGCGCTCACTTCCGCGAGGAATATCAGACTGCCGACGGCGAGGCTGCCCGCGACGATGAACACTACATGTACGTCAGCTGCTGGAAGTACACCGGCGACGATGAGAAACCGATCCTCCTTAAAGAACCCCTCAAATATGAGGCTATCAAGGTGCAGACCCGTAACTATAAGTCGTAATTCTTTAACCCCGCGTCAATAACTCTTTAACAAGAAAATTCAATGGAAACAACAATAAGCGTAAACTTGAAGATTTGGCGTCAGCGTGGTCCTAAAGAAAAAGGCCAGTTCGTCAAATATCATCTCGACAACGTGTCGACAGGAAGCTCATTCCTCGAAATGCTCGACATGCTCAACCAGCAGCTCGTTGAAAAGGGTGAGGAACCCGTTGTGTTCGACAGCGACTGCCGCGAGGGCATCTGCGGTATGTGCTCGCTCTACATCAACGGACACCCCCACGGTCCCGTTCAGGGCATCACTACCTGTCAGCTCCACATGCGTAAATTCAACGATGGCGACACAATCACCATCGAACCCTGGCGCTCGGCTGCGTTCCCCGTGATCCGCGACCTTATGGTGGACCGCAACGCATTCGACAAGATCCAGCAGGCCGGCGGTTACGTGTCGTTCAACTGCGGCGGTGCTCCCGATGCCAACGCCACTCCCATTTCGAAAGAAGTGGCCGACGTTGCCATGGACTCTGCGACATGTATCGGCTGCGGTGCTTGCGTTGCAGCTTGTAAGAACGGCTCTGCCATGCTCTTCGTTTCTGCTAAGGTGAGCCAGTTCGCCCTCCTGCCCCAGGGACAGGTGGAACGCGCCCGTCGTGCCCGTGCCATGGTGCGCCGCATGGATGAGCTCGGATTCGGCAACTGCACCAACACCGGTGCCTGCGCTGCTGAATGTCCCAAGAACGTTCCGCTGAGCAACATCGCTCGTCTCAACCGCGAGTTCGAGAAAGCTAAATTCGCAGATTGATCTTCTGTCTCAACCGCAGATAGAGAGAATCTATCCGTAATCCATAAAAAGACCGGACCTGATCTACAGGCTCCGGTCTTTTTTAGTAATTTTGCATTCCGGAAGCGAGGCTGAAAAGCATGCCTCGGGAACGCTCAACAGCTATGGAAAAAGGACAGATAAAAGGCCATGTGGCCATGTTTGGGGCTAATGCGCTCTGGGGGCTGATGGCACCTGTTGTGAAGATCGTGCTTGCCGGGGGAGTGGTCACATCACTTATGATGACCAACTTCCGCATTCTTGGTGCTGCGGTGCTCTTCTGGGTGGCATCGGCATTTATGAGAAAGGAGCATGTGCCGCCTATGGATCTGCTCCGGCTCGCAGGTGCGGCTATGCTTGGCATTGTGTTCAATCAGGGATGCTACGTTGCCGGAGTCGGTCTGACCTCGCCCGGCGAGGCATCGATCGTGACCACCACCATGCCGCTGTGGGTCATGGTGCTTGCTGCCCTGATACTGAAGGAGCCTATCACCATGAAAAAGGCCGGAGGAATAGCACTGGGGGCTGCAGGAGCGTTGATCCTCGTGCTGTCCGGACGTTCGGTCTCAGCAGCCGGCGGCAATCCGATGCTCGGCGATCTGCTGGTGCTGACCGCCCAATTGAGCTATGCCCTCTATCTGACGTTCTATCGCAATTTCATCCGGCGGTATTCCGTCGTGACGCTGATGAAATGGATGTTTACCTTCGCTGCCATTGCCATATTGCCGTTCTCCATCAAAGAATATGCCTCAACAGCATGGCATGCGCTTTCATGGGCAGAGATAGCCGGAGCGGCCTATGTGGTGGTTGGTAGCACGTTTCTGGCATATATACTCGTGATGATAGGGCAGAAAAACCTGCGTCCCACGCTTGTCGGCATGTACAACTATGTCCAGCCCATCGTTGCGTCGCTTGTGGGAGTGTGTCTCGGATTGGATCGCTTCACCCCTGCCAAGATCCTCGCCGTGGCTCTCATCTTCTCCGGAGTGTGGCTCGTCACCATCAGCCGCGCCGCCCGATCCGAAAATTAAGTTCGGGGGATATATAAAACAAAAGGAAAGTCTCACGACTTCCCTTAAGCTTCAAATACACAATTATCTATAAAACAACTATTGTCCTATGTTCCGGCGGAGGGTTCGCTATGATACGCCAATATGGCAACCGAAGCATTGAACCGTTCCGGCATTTAATGGTCTATGCGATGTTTTAGATGATTTTGTTTTTCAATGATTGCTGAAAAACTTTTTTTCCTCTGGACGCCGCTTTCAGTGCGGTCGCATAACCTATCAAATGCGATACAAAATTATAAAGCTACTCAGAAATGTCCAAATTTTTACACAAAAATTAACATAAATTCTGTGAACTTTTTTCGCCATTTGTGCGTTCTGCGCGGATCCTATGATCGTTGGAATTTTGTGGGCGACATTCCGGTCAGATGTTTGAAGTATTTGCCGAACGATGATTGGTTGGAGAAATTAAGCTCATAGGCAATTTGTTGCACATTTTTGCCGGAGAATCTGAGCAGGTTTTTCGCTTCAAGAATCACGTAGTCGTCGATCCATTCGGCTGCCGACCGGCCTGTGCTTTCCTTTATGATCAGCGAGAGATATTTCGATGAGATAAACAGCTTGGAGGCATAGAAAGCCACTCCGCGTTCCTGGCGGTGGTGCTGGAACACGAGCTGCATGAATTCCTTTACGTAGTTGGCGCGGCGCGACACCGGGCGTGAATTCTCGGAATCGGCGCGTCGGCTCACGAACTGCATCAGCTGATAGACGGCGGCGGCGATCAGCGAACGGGATATGGAGCGCACATAACGGGCATCGGTGTTGTCGACGGTGTTGAAGTAGATCAGATCGAAGTAGCGGCTCATCAGCCTTACTTCCTCGCTTCCCAGATTCAGCAGCAGCGGCTGGTTGGGGTTGAGGTTCATCGATGTCATGATGCTGACTTCGAAGTTGATGTCGCGGATAAATTCGGGTGAGGTGACAAATACGTATGCGTCGAGATTGTCCCAGTCGACGCGGTTGACGTTGAAAACACAGTCAGGGCTCATTACCAGCAGCATTCCCGGGCTCATGTGGCATGATTCAAGATTGACGTTGAGATCTATGCTTCCGCTCAGACACAGGATCATGGACATGCCTTTGAGGCGCATGGTGTGGGTGTTGAATTCCGAGAACTGCTCGGTTTTGGTGACGCGTGAGAATATGTAGTCCGTGCCGAAGCTGCTGAACTGGGCTGAATATTTCTTTATGGCCGAGGGTTCGGCGGCTGGTATCTGTTGTTGCATGTTAGGTAATTGGTTCTATTTTTACCCCAAAGTTACCAATTTTTTGCTTTTATGGTGTCTGTTAGGGTTGAAAATATACCTAAATGGAAAATTATTGACTTTTTATAGCCGGGATATGGCCAGACGGTCGATTGCCGGCATGGGGCCGGTGGGGTTGGATAGGCGGATTGTGTTTATGCCGGGATTTAGCCGGGCATTAAGGGTTATGGTGTGCATCTCTTTACCGGGACGCAGGATGGCGGTTGAGATGTCGAGGCCATTGACGCTTAAGGTGAATGCCGATACGCTGTCGGCGAGGCAGTCTATTGTTATCGTGTATTCGCCGCCGTCGAAGCTGTGGATGTCGCGCCATTCGATATGGTTGCCGGGTGAGGATCCGAGTCCACCGATCATGCGCCTGCCGGAACAACGGGCGTCGGGGATGCGCCCGGGGATTCCGCCGGGGTTGTCGGACAGCTCGTGGTAGGCGTTCAGTCGTGCCGTCTCGGCTTCATAGATGGTGCGTTCGTCGCGCCGGTCGGCGTCCAGGCGGTAGATGCGGCATCCGTGGGCCGGAATCTCCCGGCTAAGAGATCCGTTGAATGATCCCAGATCCTGACGGGCTATGATGTCGCGTACCCGTACATCGCCACCAAGATCAATGGCGGCGAAGGGGACGGTGACCGTGCGCGGATTTTCCGAGGGATTGTAGAGGGCTATCGCCCGGGTGGTGCCGAATCGGGTGCCGAGATCTTTGACGAACACGAAAGCACTGTCGGCATCGTTGACGGCCACATAGGCCTGCTGCCCCAGCGGATCCTGATTGAGGGCTATCAGTTCCTCGTGGCTGAGCAGGGCGAGGGTCTCGCCGGATAACGCCGTGAGGTCGCAGCCGATCAATAGTGGCGAACTTAGCATGCACCACATGGCAAAATGCGTGAGGTCTTCTTCGTGGCTCATTCCGCGTCCAACCTCGAGCATGTCCATGTCGTTGTAGTGGCCCGGGGATGCGAAAGCCGAGAGATACATGTTGCGCTCGATAATGCTGCGGACTGACTGCCATGAGGGGTATATGTCGGGGGAGATGCGCCATGATCCGGCCACGGAGTCAACCCATGTCCCGGGATAGGCCCACCGGCACACGTTGAGGCGCACATCACGGCCTGTTTCGCGGATGGCGTTGCGGATGGCTGTGTAGCGTTCGCGCTCCGACAGCTCAAGTTGTTCGCTGTTTTGCCGCGGATCGCCGCCGCAGAAGTCAACCTTTATGAAATCGAATCCCAGTCGGCTGAAGAAAAACCGGGCGTCGTCGGGGTCATGACCATAGAATCCGACCCCTTGACCGATAGTGTCGTTGTCCCAGAAAGATCCGCACGTGTTGCGTCCGGCATCGGAGTATATCCCGGCTTTCAGACCGAGCTTGTGGATGTGGTCAACCACCGGCTGCAGTCCCTCGGGAAAGCGTTTGGGGTGGGCGATCAGCTGTCCTGCGGCGTCGCGGCCTCCGAAATAGCCGTCGTCGATGTTGACGAAACGGTAGCCGAGGGTGTCGAGCCCAAGTTCAGACAGCGCATCGGCCTGACGGCGGATCAGACTGTCGCTGATATTGACGCGGTAGGTGTTCCAGGAACTCCATCCCATCACCGGAGGCTGTGCGGCCATGGCAGTGAGGGAGATGATCAGATATAAGGCGGATTGCAGGATTTTCATTTTCCGTAATGATTCTTTGCAAAGATAGTCAATTTATTCTTACCTTTGTCAGATATGAAAGAGTCAGGACGGAAAAAGCCACAGGGCGGCGACGTGCAGTCGCGTCGCGGTTCGGTGTGGTCGTTGGTTTTCAAGATCGTGGTGCCTCTGGTTGTCACGGTTTTGCTCTGCTATGTACTGTTTGCCAAGCAGGATGTGGGGGAGATGGTCAGCATTATCCGGACGGAATGCAACTACTGGTGGATCGTGGTGGCTCTTGTGCTGAGCATATTTTCCCATGTGTTCAGAGCCATGCGCTGGCGCATACAGTTGAAAGCCATAGGCGTGGACGCGCCGCTCTTCACGGTTGTGCTCTCGATTTTCGGCACGTATGCCGTCAATCTCGTGCTTCCGAGGCTTGGTGAACTGTGGCGCACGGGTTATATCTCGCAGCGCGAGCATGCTCCGTTCGATTCCGTTTTCGGTTCGATGGTGGCCGACCGTCTGGCTGATACCATCACCGTGGCTCTTCTGACGCTTGCCACGCTGATCTTCGCCGGAGGCCCGTTGGTTGACTTTCTGCGCGAGAATGGCGCGGAGGGAACTCTCGATGGTCTGATCGCATTGGCCACATCGCCATGGACAATAATTGCAGTGGCCGGTTTTGTAGCTATAGTGGCCGTTGCCTTGATTTTCTTCCGCCATACGCCGGTGGTGGCCTCGATCTGCCGGTTCATGCTCGGAATCTGGCATGGTTTCGCTGCAATAGCCACAATGAAAGGACGTGGCCGCTGGCTTGTGCTGACGGTGTGTGTCTGGGGTTGCTATTTCCTTCAACTCTATGTGGCTTTCTTCGCTTTTCCGCTGACCGGGCAGGTGGTGGCTGATTATGGTGCCGGGGCTGTGGCTGTCTGTTTTGTGCTTTCGAGCATTGCGATGGTTGTTCCCTCCAATGGCGGTATCGGGCCGTGGCAGCTTGCCGTGATGTTTGGGCTCAGTGTCTATTCGGCAGGAATAGAGGGGCTGACCCGTGATTATGCCGCGTCGTTTGCCAACCTTGTGCTTGGCTCCCAGACGCTGCTGCTTGTTTTGCTTGGAATATTCACTTTCGTATGTATCGCCATACAGAAACGCAATGATAGAAAATGCTGACCGACGACGATTTTGAAGACTATTTCGTGGAACCTGACCCGGAGCCTGAGTCTGATCCGGAACCCCGGCAGGAGGCCGGTGGACGCCGGGTGATAGAGTTCGGTGAACCGTCGCCTCGGGAGGATGGCCGGCGTGAGAGTCACGAGGATAGCCATGGCCGTCAGTCGGGGTGCATGTCGCGCTGGCTGCTTATGATCGCAGCTGTGGTCGTTGTGGCGTTGGGCGGTATCGGTTATTTCCGCTATCTGTCGCCATGTGTCGACGATGCCGTGATGGATGTCTATGTGACCGGCGTTCAGCGTCGGGGAGTGGTGTTCAAGACCATGGAAGCGGATGTCGTTGTCGCTGACAGGCTTGTTGATACAGTTTCGGCCTATACTCATCCTGTGGGTGTGACTGTGGCCGATGATATGACTGCCCACCGGCTTCAGTCGGTGCAGTCGACCGGACGGGCGGTGCGTATCCGTTACCGGCAGTACAGTGCTACGTTGCCATGGCGCGGCGAGTCGAAGATTGTGGTCACCGGAATAGAGCCTGCGGTGGCTGATTGAAGAGTGCGGCTCTGAGAGAAAAAACTTTGCATGATCGCGAAATTCTGCGTAATTTTGTGCGATAAGATGTTATAATAGAAACGAAAAATCCTAAGACTAAAATAATATGGCAGAAATCAAGTGCATAGGCATTCTGACCTCGGGAGGTGATGCTCCCGGCATGAACGCCGCCATCCGCGCCGTCACCCGCTCGGCTATCTTCAGCGGATTCAAGGTTAAGGGCATCTACCGCGGTTACCGTGGCCTGATCTCGGATGAGATCGTGGAGTTCAAGACTCAGAATGTCTCCAATATCATCCAGATGGGTGGCACGATCCTCAAGACGGCACGCTGCCCCGAGTTCCAGACCCCGGAAGGCCGTCAGCTGGCCTACGATAATCTGCGCCGCCATGAGATCGACGCGCTCGTCGTGATCGGTGGTGACGGATCGTTGACCGGCGCACGCATTTTTGCCAATGAGTTTAATTTCCCTATCATCGGTCTGCCCGGAACTATCGATAATGACCTTTACGGAACGGACTCCACGATCGGTTACGACACAGCCCTGAACACGATCATGGAATGTGTCGACAAGATCCGCGACACGGCTACGAGCCATGAACGTCTGTTCTTTATCGAAGTGATGGGACGCGATGCCGGCTTCCTCGCTCTCAATGGCGCGATTGCTTCCGGTGCTGAGGCCGCTATCATCCCTGAGATCTCGACAGAAGTCGACCAGTTGGCTGAACTTATCCAGAACGGTTTCCGCAAGAGCAAGAACTCTTCGATAGTGCTTGTGGCGGAAAGCCCCGTGACCGGTGGTGCGATGGGCATGGCCAACCGTGTCAAGAACGAGTATCCGGGCTATGACGTGCGTGTGTCGATTCTCGGTCACCTCCAGCGTGGCGGATCACCGACAGCCTATGACCGCATCCTGGCCTCACGAATGGGAGCTGCGGCGATCGACGCTCTTCTTGACGATCAGCGCAACGTTATGATCGGCATCAACAACGATGAGATTGTCTACGTGCCGTTCACAAAGGCCATCAAGAACGACAAGCCTATCAACAGAACACTTCTCGATACCCTGCGCCGTCTCTCTATCTGATGGATCTACCGGCAGGTTTTATGGCACAATTCGCCACGCTTGGAGTGGCGGCTCTCGACGCTCTGCCGCAATCGCTTGCAGCAGAGCCGTCGGTTTCTGTGCGCTATAACAGCCGAAAAGGAGCCTCGGTGCCTGAGGGGTGTGACCCCGTGGCGTGGTGTCCGACCGGATGCTATCTGGCGGAACGGCCGGCGTTCACCCTCGATCCGGCCATGCATCAGGGACTGTATTATGTTCAGGATGCCTCGTCAATGTTCATCCACCATGTGATAGACCATCTGACCGCGTCGGGTGAGCCTGTGCGCTATCTGGATGCCTGTGCGGCTCCCGGTGGCAAGACGACGGCTGCGCTCGATGTGCTTCCTGCCGGATCCTTGGCTGTAGCCAACGAATATGTGGCTGCAAGAGCTTCCATGTTGCGCGAGAATCTTGCCAAGTGGGGCGTGCCGTGTGTCGTCCGGCAGGGTGATACGTCGCGGTTTGCCGCTGATGGTGCGGTGTTCGATATCATAGCCGCCGATGTGCCCTGTTCCGGTGAGGGTATGATGCGCAAGGATGCCAAGGCTGTGGAGCAGTGGACGCCGGCTCTGGTGGCCGAGTGTGCCGCACGCCAGCGTCAGATTGTTGACAATCTTTGGCTTGCGCTTGCCCCGGGAGGGTATATGATCTACAGTACCTGCACTTTCAACCGCACTGAAAATGAGGAGATGGTGCAATACATGATAGACCGCTATGGAGCCGAACCTGTTGAGATACCTGTGGATCCGTCGTGGAGCATCATTCCGGCTATCGGCAATGATTTCCCGGCCTATCGGTTTATCCCCGGTGCGATCCGTGGTGAGGGGCTGTTTATGGCGGTTGTCCGCAAGC
>OFFQ01000638.1_pt1 | contig 25702 bp, 16 predicted proteins | sample 1521411 | NCBI WGS metagenome assembly OFFQ01 (sample SAMEA3504110, study PRJEB24116) | mouse gut metagenome | biome: mouse gut; feature: mouse-associated habitat; material: faeces | place: Denmark | collected 2011 | reverse complement strand
CCTGCGCTCTGATATCCTTGCATATGCAAGTTCCTACCTGGGCGCCCAATACCGCTGGGGCGGCAAGACCCATGAGGGCATTGACTGCTCTGGACTTTCTTTTATGAGTTATTATATGTGCGGCATCACAATCTACCGTGACGCTGCGATTCAATCTGGATACCCTGTCAAAAAGATCCCATTCTCCGAGATCAAACCAGCAGATCTTTTATATTTCCCTGGCCATGTAGCGCTTTACATTGGAAATGGCCAGTATATTCATTGCACGGGAAACGTCAAAAGCTTCGGTTGCATGATCAACAGCCTGCATCCAGACGCACCTGACTACCGGGCGGATCTGGCGGAAAGCTTATATGCCGCAGGCAGCGTATTTGTCTGATATTCAAGCACCTGACGAAACGCTTCCTACTCCTCAAACAGCGGCGTGGAGAAATACCGCTCCGCTGTATCTGGCAGTATGGTTACCACCGTCTTGCCTGGGCCTAGCTTTTTGGCAAGCTTTAGCGCCGCCGCCACATTCGTTCCGCTAGAAATGCCGCACATAATCCCCTCCTGGGCCGCAAGCTGCCTGGAAGTCTCAAGCGCTTCGTCATCGGTGACAATACATACTTGATCATAAATTTGCTGATTCAAAATCTCTGGAATCAGCCCGTCTCCGATTCCCATCTGCAAGTGCGTGCCTATGGAGCCTCCAGACAAAATCGCAGCATGCTCCGGCTCCACAGCCCAGATTTCGATCTCGGGATTTTTCTCTTTCAAAGTCTCCCCTACGCCAGTGATAGTTCCTCCCGTTCCAATCCCAGAACAAAATCCATCAATCGGTCCCCCCACTTGGCGTAAGATTTCCAGTCCAGTCTGGATCTTATGTACAGCGGGATTATCTGGATTCTCAAACTGCTGGGGAACAAATACCCGGGAATCCTCCTTTGCCATTCGCAGCGCCATCTGCAGACATTCCTCTATACATGCCCCGATGTTTCCAGCGTCATGAATCAGAATCACTTGCGCCCCATAATGCTTGACCAGCTTGCGCCGTTCCTCGCTAACGGAATCTGGCATAATGATTTTAGTCTCATATCCCTGCACAGCTCCCACCAGGGCAAGGCCGATCCCCTGGTTTCCGCTGGTAGGTTCTACAATAATGGTATCTGCGTTGATCAGTCCCTTTTTCTCTGCTTCCCGAATCATGTTATAGGCGGTTCTGGTCTTGATGGAACCGCCTACATTCAATCCTTCGAACTTAACAAGAATCTGCGCTCCGTTTGGATCGCCCATGTGATTCAGGCGTATTAACGGCGTATTTCCCATCGCTTCTAAAATATTTTGATAAACCATGCTCACTCTTCCTTTTTATTTTAATTTATTCATGATCTGTATCGCCTTTTGACCCCCTGATCCTAATAGGTAATTTCAATAAAGTTTCACATCAGACAAGAAAAAGGGTATCGCTAAATCATCAAAACAGATGGTTGAGCGACGCCCTCTTTTACTAGTTGCGGGGGCAGGATTTGAACCTGCGGCCTTCGGGTTATGAGCCCGACGAGCTTCCAGACTGCTCCACCCCGCGCTAACAAGATATATTATATTCCAATTCACAGGAATTGTCAAACTATTTCTGCGAATTCTTTCTTGTAGCATCATATCTTTTTCTTAATACGCAAGATATTCTGCCCATCCTTATATTGATAAGAAATCTCATCCATGCTCTTCTTCACCATATAAATACCAAGTCCGCCAATTTCCCGCTCTTGTGCCGTAAGTGAAATATCGGGATCCTCTCTGGCAAGTGGGTCATAAGCCTTGCCATTGTCGATAAACGTCACCACCACAGAAAGCGGATCCTGCAAAACGTCAATGCGGACAGTCGCCGGGCCTGTCTTAGGATTGTAGGCATAGTGCGCAATATTGCCAAAGAGCTCGTCAATGGCAATGTCAATCTGCATCTGCGCTTTCAACGGACAATTTAACTGAGCTAACTGCTCGTCCACAAACGCCGTCACTTTTTCTATATTTTGTACTGTCGCATCAATTGTCAATTCTTTCATTTTGCATCCTTTCCCTGTATTCCAGACATAACATGGTAATATCGTCAAACTGCGGTGCATCGCCCACAAAGGCATCAATATCTTCTTTGATCTTCCCTAGCAATTTCATCGGCGCTAACGCTGTATTCTGTGCAAGTATTTCTCTCAGTCGTTCCATGCCATAGAGATTGCCATCTTGATCCATTGCCTCTGTCACGCCGTCCGTATACTGAAACAGCCGGTCACCAGGTGATAACTGCATCGTGCCGCACTTATAACGTATCCCCTCCATGCCGGCAAGCACAAAGCCAGCACGAATTTTATAGGGCTCATAGCTTCCATCTTTTTTACAGATAAACGGAATTTCATGACCTGCATTGACAAATGTAAACTCACCGCTCACAAGATCAAGCACACCCTCAAAGGCGGTGATAAACAGCCCTTCACTATTAGACTCGCATAAGAGGTCATTGACCTCTGTGAACACCTCGCCCAAATCCCTGCCAGGCTGGGTATGGTCCTTAATAAGAGTCTTGCCAATCACCATAAACAGCGCCGCTGGCACGCCTTTTCCCGAGACATCCGCCATGACAATAGCCAGATGGCTCTCATCCACCATGAAATAATCATAGAAATCTCCGCCGACCTCCTTTGCGGGATTCATTGTAGCATAGATATCAAACTCTGGTTTATCCGGAAACGCTGGGAAAATTCTGGGCAACATATCTGCCTGTATCTGCGTGGCAATGGAAAGCTCCGCTCCAATCCGCTCCTTCTCCGCTGTGACCATTGTAAGGTTTTCTACATATTCCACAATATCTGTTTCCATCTTCCCCACAGCCTTTGCCAACACCCCGATTTCATCATTCTTGTTAATAGCGGACAGCTTATCTGAGGGCGTATTAGAATCCGCAAAACGTTTTGCTTCGTCTGTGACAGCAAGAATCGGCAACAATACTTCCCTGTATAGGAACATGCTATATACGAGCAGAAACAGGCAGACGGCAGCTAGGACACCAAGCAACACATCTTTTACATAAGTATTGCGGGCATTTTCCAGCCTTTTCATAGCTTTCTCTACACCGAGGATTGCCACAATTTCTCCTTTTGAATCATATATAGCAATGCCTGCGGTCGTATGCGCTCCAGATTCCTCCGAATAAGAATAGAGATATTCCGTGGCACGCTCGCCTTTGGTAATGATACCTCGCACATTATTCACATACTTCTCCTCCACACCAACTGCCGTATAACCTAGAGGATAACGTTCAAAGCCGCTAGCAGAATTTACCGCATCAAAAATATAAGTAAGTGTTCGGTAATCTGAAGTGTCAACTTTCGCCACATAAATCAATGTCGTGCCTGTGGCATCCACCAAATCATCCAGCCGTTTTTCAATCTCATGATACTCCTCATCCATCTCCCCTGTGGACAAATATTCTTCAAATTTGTCTGGATTTAAGCACTTTGCCGCAGCCTCCGCAATCTCATAGGCTGAATCATTGTACTGCTGCTCTAACACAGACGTGAATTCCTGGTAGCCAATTATGCTGATCATTGCCCCCAGCAAAATACCAAAGATTATGATGGCGAGCGTCAGTTTTCCCGTAAGTCCGGTAATCCTTTTTTTCATTTTATTTCTTCCTTTCCCCAACGACACTTGGCCCTTGGGAACTTCTTAAAATTGCCTAGAATCGTCCTCCCTAGCAGCAAAAAACTTCTTCTTCTCCTCTGTGTCCAGAATGCATACCTGCTTGTTCTGCCCCATCATTTTGCCACTCTTCGCTAATTGTTCCTCATAGAGTCCAAAACTGCCTGCGTGCAGATAAGAAATCCGAACCTTGCCAATTTCATTCATCTTGCGGCAGCCCTGATATTCATAATTTACACGACAAAGGCAATCATCTAAAATGTCTTCTGCGCCTGAAATATGGATATCTGTGCATTCCAAATAAAACTGATACCGCGGCAATACGTCTGACATATCCTGCTGTACGCAATACCCCATAATTTCACAGCGCATACGAAATGCAAACTGCCTGACAGCCTCTACTAGCTGCTCCTGGTTGCTTTTTTCTCCCGCAATATTGATCACTTGATTTTTACGGTAACAAAACTGCACGATAGGAGCCTGTCCATGCCAACCAACGACCTCTATCACATCTTGCATACAGTAACGATACAGTCCCGAATGATTTGTAAACACAAGTTCATACCGCTCCCCGATGCCAATCTCCCACATAAATAAAGGCCGTTTTTCTTCCATCTGCTCCTCGTTTCGTGGCAGAAATTCAAAAAACCCCGCCTCTGGAAAGAGAATATAACGATCTGTCTGATCCATCTTCTCAGCCACGCCAAAAATCCCTTCGGAAGCTGCATAGGCATAAGGATGTATGGGAATGTCCCCTGCATATTCCTGCATCTTTTCTGTATAATAAGCAAACGATTTTCCGCCAATTGCCAACACATACCGGACCTTAGGCCAGATCTTCTTAATGATACCCTTACGCAACGTCTCATGAGAAAGACGGCGCAGTTGTGCAGCCCGCAAAGGATTGGGCGGCAATTTTCGCTCTACATACTCCCGCCACCTGGGGCTGAGGCTCACGCATTCATCCACTTTTCCACATTCCATATCCTTAAGCAACATTTCCCAATTCCGCCAAATATAGTCCAAAACCCCTGCTACCCGGTTGACAAAAACGCCATGTATGGCACGAAGATCCTGCTCTGCCAATGCGAATCGCACCTTAACATAGCACAAATCTTCCAGTGTATCTGGAAACAACACTTCCTTGGGCACACAGTAATCCTCTGCGTCAAACTGCCCATCCCTGTCCAGCCACTGGTAAACACAACCAGAGCGAATGCCGTTCATGGCACCATTTTCCATATAGGTCTTTGCAAACTCCCCTATCTGAAAAATCTTACCAAAAACCTCATCTTCTGGCAAATCCCAGTAATACTCTTTTACCATGCCAAAAGGAACACCATATGCATAAGTATACTGGATCTTTAAATCGGTCTCCGTAAGCGGCAGATACTTTGCATCCCCAGTGGTGCCAGAACTGATACAATAATAAACGGCTGGCTCTTCTGTCAGAACCTTTTCTTCACCTGCAATCATCCGCAGAATGTAATCCTCGTAATCCCCATATACACAAAGCGGCACTTTTTTCTGAAACTCCCCAACAGTCTCAATTGCCTCAAAACCATATTTCTTGCCATATACCGTTTCACGGTTGCGGTGCATAAGTTCAGCAAGAATCTTCATTTGCACTTCGGCTGACCGTTTTGAGGTATCTTTAAGTGAATCCATAGATTCCTGCCCCAGTTTTCCATAATTGGTTTTCATCCTTTCCTCTGTCTCCTGTCATATGTAAATCTGAATTGTATTCATGCCAAATGTCCGTTGGTACATTGCCTCCTCCACCATATCCTCAATCATGCGGATGCCCATGTATATATCATAATTCCCTGCTTCCTTCCCCAGCTCATCACCGCTCTTCTGTCTTTTTTCTTCTGTGTGGCATAATGGATTAAATTCTCTGCCACTGTAACGGATTCGGATTCCGATAACGCCATCCAGAGAATACACCCGCAGGTCAAATTCCACGCCTGTTCCTTGATTAACAGACAGAATCAACGTCATCATCTCTTCCATCGCCAAACTCACACGCATGACCTGTCCGGGAAGCATGCCATTTTCCTCACAGAATACCGTAATCTTACTGCTGGCATCGCAAATAGACTCCTCCTTGCCCTGGACAGAAAAATTAATAACCCGACCAGACTCCTCCAACGTATGATCCATAAACAGGAAACGAGAACGACGCCTATGGAAAAATTGATATACGCCTGTCGCCACAAACCAGACGAGCAGCGTAAGGATTTCACCTGTAAATAAAAACCACCAGGGATTGGCATTTTGCTGACAAAGCACAAACAGGCTTGCACATGGCATAACAAACACGCGCAGCAAAATAATTGCATTTGCCCACATGGCATATCCCGACACATTATAGTATCCCGACAAAATACAATTACACAGTGCGGGGATCATGCCAAATGACATACACAAAAAGGCAAATCCCAATGATTCCGTCAGCCCATATGAATCCGCAATGAAATCTGCTCCATATAGAATCACAATGGAAAATAACAGACAATAGAAGACGCCGCTCTTAACTTGCCTTGCCAGTAGCAGACATGCACTCTCATTATCATGCTCTCCGCTGTAAATGCCCAGCATTGCAGACGCTGCCTGGGGCACGCCGCCAGTAACGCTCTCCTCAAATGCACTGATACAGTTCACTGCCGTAAACGCTGCTACCAATCCGCTGCCGCCACTTTGCAAAAGCAGCATATTTACAACCATTACACGCAGTGTCTGAAACAAATTATTCAAGGCAGATGGGCTACCTGCCTTGGCAATGCGCAGAAAGGAAATGTCCTTGCAGCTAACACGCATGCCCAAAGCAAAACCACTCTTTTTATCGCACAGAAAGATAAAGCCCCACAAGCAGGAAATCGCCGTTGCCACAACACTGGCAAGCGCTGCTCCAAATACACCCATGTCAAAGACATACAAAAATAACAAGTCTAGTAAGACATTTCCCACACCCATCACAAGCATCATCCATGTGACCTGCCGGTTTCTCCCATCCAGCCTGAGATACCAGAATGGGATGTAAATCAGGATTTTTGGCAATGTCCCAGCCAGGGTCACGCCAACATACTCCATCACCAGAGGTGATACCGCCTCCTCAGAACACAACAGACCTGCCAGAGGTTTTATGCACAAGAGGCCCGCCGCCGTAACTACTGCTGAAATAAGTACACACCAGAAAACCGACATCTTGTAAAGTTCCTGCGCCTTGCCACCTTCATGATTGCCAATTGCCTCCGCTGCGCAGATGGCAGTCCCTGAAACAATAAAAGAACCAGCAATACACAGGAAAAGATAGACCGGTAAACTGAAATTTATAGCAGCTAAGGCATCCGTTCCGAGCCGCTGCCCGACAAGGATGCCGTCTGCAAGAATATTGATATTGCCACTTAAAATGGACAGCATACAGGGAATCAATGCCTCCCCATATGCCTTTTTTAGAAACTGTTCATTTTGCTCCAACGAAACGGAAGATATCTGCTCACTCATATGTTCTCATTTCTCATAATGGAATCTTAAAACGTATGTCAAGCTACGACTCTATGGTAAGGATATCAGCAAATCCGGTCACTTCAAAGATCTCCATGATTGTTTCATTCACATTCATGACCTTCATACTGCCCTGTTTATTCATCTGCTTCTGTGCACCCAGAAGAATGCGAAGCCCCGCCGATGACAGATAGTCAAGCCCACTCATGTCAAATGCCAACTCTGTCACTCCCTCCAATTTGCCTGCAAGCACCTTTTCAAGTTGCGGCGCAGTTGTAGTGTCTAATCTTCCCTCCAGGAAAATGCACAACTGATTTCCATTTGATTTCTCTGTGATATTCATATCCTCACTCCTTCTCTATTCTTATATATTTTCATATTAACAAATTATTTTCCCAATTTGCGCTTTTGGGGACAATTGATATCTATTTTGGGATGACTTTAATTTTTACGAATATCCAACTCTATTACTGTATTGTTCATGTTCAATACCCGCATATACTGGAACTGGGATGCCATCTTCTTAATCAGGGCAATCCCTCCAACTGTCACCTCTTCTTCCTCCTGTTGCTGATACTCCAACGGATTGAATGGCACGCCATCGTCACGGATTCTTAGCATATACTTATCATCCTGTATGGTAAAACTGATATCCATATAATTTTTCCCGCTGCGGTAGCCATACTGCACAATATTGGCAGCAATCTCCTCCACGGCAAGCCCAAGGATCTTGGCATCTCGTTCACTTATGTGGTTGTCTGCGCAGAATGCAAACAACTTTTCCCGAAAAGCAATCACCTCATCGAGATTGCTTTTAACGGAACAGTCTAAGAACTTCTCATTCGTAATCTGTGGCAGCATATAGACGCCTCCCGCTTCCAATTTCCCGCTGCGCTGTCCCTTGATTCGCCAGAGAATAGCAAGAAGAATCGTAACCGCCTCGCTTACCACTGCCATCAGGCATACGCCAGGAAGCCCCCAGAAAAAAATCCCTGCTAAGGTAAGCGGAACGATCACCACAAACCCCTGTAATACTGTCACTACCGTAGACAGTCCTGGCTGTAAAATTGTCTGATAGTAGGACATCAGGAACTTATTATACACATAAAAGGGAAAGCTACATGCAAAAATACGAAGCGCCATCTCACAGAGTGCAAGCATATCTCCCTCTGTGATTCCAAACAATCCCGCAATCCATCCAGGAACGGCAAAAAATATTATCAGCAAGATGACTATTGCCATGTAGCTGTAGCTGAGCACTCTCTTACAGAGGGTACGGATGCCATAATAGTCACGTTCCCCATAGAGAATTCCCGCAATATTCTGAACAAGTCCAATAATTCCTCCTACACACAATTCCGCAATCAACACAGCATTGGCACAAACAGAATAGACCGCCATAGGGCCATTTCCCAGAATACGCACAATCGCAGAATTGATAATCACAGATTTCAGCGCCGACATTAGCGTAAACGCTGCGCTGGGAATGCCTGCTTTCATGGAAAGCTTCACATAACGGTACGCCTTTTTATCCAGTTTTCGCAGGCGCAGCATCCGCTGTTTGGAACGAAAATAAATGATCACTGGCGCCATTCCAGCCAGGTAACCAATCACTGTCGCTAGCGCACTGCCTGCCATGCCCATATGAAAGCCCTGGATAAACACAAAATCCAGAACCAGGTTTACTACATTGGCAATGACGAAAAGCGCACTCCCCAACTGCGGATGGTTATCTGCATTCATAAAATAACAGAAAATGATAGCAACTGTCAGAATCGGGATTCCCGCAATATTCACCATAATGTAAGGCTCTGCCAGCGCAGCCAAATCATGATTTCCTGCAAGCAACATGGCAGCAGGTCCCGGCAGGATTGGCGTAAACAGCGCAAAAAACACGGATATTGCCAGCCCAGCTACCAGTGAGGCAGTGAACACCCCACTGGCTGTTTCCATGTCCCGCTTACCAAGGAACACTGCTGCCTCAGCCGCACCGCCCATAGCAAGCATTAAAGCCGCCATCTGCAATAGCAAAAGTACTGGCATAGAAATTTCAATTGCCGCCATCGCCTCCGCTCCTAGGAGGTTCCCGACAATCATGCCGTCCACCACATTGCCAAGCTGCATTGCAACTGTCATCAACATTCCTGGCAGAATATACTGGTGGATTTTTTTATTAATTAAAAATGCATTTCTCTCCATAGAATCCTCCTGTAACTGTTCGGCTAGCTGAGCTGTTTGTTATAACCTTCCATCAAAGAATCCCAACGTTTCAAGGGCTGTCAGCGCATTTTTAAGGTAAACACTGTCTGGCATCGGCCACTTAAACCCAAGACGGTACAAGGCTTTGGTCGTGAAACTATTGTCCGCATCTATGTAGACAGTGCTATGATCTGCGTCACTGGATGCATAGGCAATCAGGCCAGAGATTAGCTCGTTGTTCTCCTCATCCTCCAAAGCTGCAAAAAGCGCCTGATTAAAATCCTCATCACTGACTGTCTCCACAAGAATGCCTGACTCATTCATCTGCTCTATCACATCCGCCATCTGGATGAAATAGCTGCTATAAGCATGGAACACCGTAAATTCACCCTGAACCGCAGACAATTTGACAATCGCCTCCGCCGTAGCATCAATCGGTGAAAATTCTGTCGGCATATCCAGCATAGACACTGGGAATCTGCCAAGAGCCACATAGCCGCGCAGAGTGCGCATAAATCCATTTGTCACGGAGTTTATCTGAAATTCACCGTCACTGACACGGCTCATCAGGTTCCCTACACGGATGACCTTGCCCTTCATGCCCTGTGCCGCTGCCTCTAAGACAGCCTTTTCTGCACGGAACTTCGTGTCAATATACTTGTTGGAAAGGCTCTGTCCAAAGTAAAGTTCACTCTCGTACAGCTTCTTCTCCTGTGGGAATTTGCCACCTACATTTTCCCCAGCAATGCTCACCGTGGAAATCTGAATCAACTCGCGCCCTGTCTTTTCACACAAATGAATCAAATTCAAAACACCCTGGTAATTCACCTGCTCCAAAGTATCATCCGCAGAGAAATGCTTCACACACGCTGCACAATTGATAACCCTGGCAAAGTCGTACTGTTTCAGGCTTTCTACCATGGCAGCGTCCGTGATATCGCCTTCTATTAATTGGATCCGATTGCCGAATAATTCTTCATAGGGATTGCTGAAATAATATACCAGCATACTCTTTAACCGTTTCTCCAAGGTGGAAGCTTTCCCCTTGCGCATCAGGCAATATATCACATTGTCCTCATTGTCTATCATGTTCTTTAAGATGTGCGCTCCCAGGAAGCCATTTGCACCTGTAAGCAGAACATTTCCAAGTGCTGATGGAGCAATTTCGTCCACACGCTCTACCACATTGTGGCTTAACACCTGCTCTAAGGCGCTCTGTCCTTCCCCGCTCTTTTCTTCTCCTGTGGCAGTGTTCCCGCCCTGCTGATTTTGGATATGGCGTTCCAGTTCCAAGGGCGTCTTGTACTCGAACAAGTCAGCATATGCTACCTGAATGCCAGCACTCATGCACTTCATCGCCACTTTAGACGCAGATAGGGACGTACCGCCATTTTCAAAGAAATCATCCTCGATACCAATCTGATCCACACCGAGAGCCATCTCAAAGATCTCACATAATTGACGTTGCAGCTCTGTGCGCGGCTTTACATAATTCTTATTCTCCACTGTGTACTCTGGCTCTGGCAGGGCGCGCTTATTAACCTTGCCGTTATTGGTAAGCGGCAGCTCAGGAAGCTGCATAAGCACACTCGGCACCATATAAGGCGTCAAATATTTCTGCATAAAGCAGGTCAAATTCTGTTTCTCCACCTGGCTCTCAGCCACAAAATAGCCGCATAGGAACTGGTTGGAATCTTTTTCTTTTACAAGCACTACGCTGGATTTTACCGTGGGGTACTGGTTCATGACATTTTCAATCTCATCTAACTCCACACGAAGTCCGCGCAGCTTTACCTGGTTATCCATACGTCCCATAAATTCAATCTTGCCATGGTGGTTCCACTTCGCCAAATCGCCGCTGCGGTAAGCATTCATGCCCTCAAACTGGATAAATTTGTCCGCTGTCATCTCTGGTTTGCCCACATAGCCCCTGCCGACACCATTTCCAATAATCAAAAGCTCGCCTGGTACGCCAGCGGGAAGCAGGTTGCGGTACTTATCAATCATTACCATCTTAATGTTTGCCATCGGCTTGCCAATGGTAATCTTATCCCCTGTCACCTGGTCAAAGGCACAGCCAATCGTCGTCTCGGTGGGCCCATAGCCATTAAAGGTAATCGCGTTGGTTCCAAGAGCCATAATCTTGTCATAGAGCGCCTCTGGAAATGCCTCCGCACCCACGTTAAAGACCTTGATCTGCGACAACGATTTCTTCATCTCCGGCATGTCAATAATATTGATTAAAAACGACGGTGTACAAGTCATCATATCCACACCATGTTCCAGAATCAACTGGGAAAGCGCAAGCGGATTGTGGATTTCCTCTTCGTTTGCCATGCAGACGGTAATGCCGTGGTACAGTGGGATACATTCCTCCAAAATGGAGACGTCAAAGGTAATCGCTGCAAATGCCAGTGATACCGTGGCGTTGTATACATAAGAATGCGCTTCTATATTGTACGGGTTATCGTCCACATAGTTCACCAGATTCCGATGCTCAATCATGACACCTTTAGGCTTTCCAGTAGAGCCAGAAGTATAAATGCAGTAACACAGGTTTTCTGGGCGAATATCCACTTCAGGATTTTCGATATTGCCATCACTTTCCAAAAGTTCCTCTAAAATCAAAACTCTGGCAGACAGATTTTCAAGCAGTTTTTTCCGCTCTTTTGCAATCTCCCTGGGCATCAGCACAAACTCTGCTCTTGAATCTTCCAGGATATAACTGATACGCTCATCTGGGTATTCGGGGTCTATGGGCAGGAATGCACCGCCTGCTTTCATAATTCCCTGCCTTGCCGCATAGACATCCACAGTCCTTGGCAGCATCACGCCTACCATCTGCTCAATGGATAATCCCATCTCAATTAAATGGTTTGCAATCTTATTGGCATTCTCATTCAGTTCACAAAACGTCAGGCTTTTGCCGCAGGCAATCACCGCCGTTTTATCTGGATAAAGAGCAACCTGCCGCTCAAACAGTTTATTTGCCGTGGTCTGCTCCACTGCATAATCCGTTTTATTGTAGTGATCCAGCTCATGGCGTGCCTTTTGGCTAACCATGCAGACTTCCTTTAACTGCTTCTTATCCTGAAATTCCTGAACTACCACCGCAAGACTGTCAACCAGCCCAGCAATCGTATTCTCTTCATACATATCACTGCGATATTCCACCTGATAGCAGATCTCATTTTCATTTACCATAACATCTATGGATAATGGAGCCTTTGCCGTGTCTAAGGAAAGCTTCTCACTGATGGCCTTCTCCCCAGCAATCGTATCAAACAGGAAGTTGTCGCCCTGGAACGCGAACATAATATCCGCCTTAATACCGTAAGCCCTGCTAATTTCTGCAAATGAATAGATGTCAGCGTTCATGCTGTTCACCAATTGTTCGCCAGTCTCTTTCAGGTAAGAGCCAATCTCCTGTTCCCCATCCAGATTACAGTGAACTGGCAGCGTCTTCACCAGCATGTTGATGGTAGACGTAAGCCTGGAATCATTTCTGCCATTATAAATGGTTGTAAAGACTGCCTCATCTTTATAGACATAACGCCCTGTCACAAATCCAAATGCTGCCGTAAACAACGTATTCAAAGTAACTTTCTGCTCGGTGCAGAATCTTCGCAGCGCCTCCATATCCGTCTTATCTGCCCTCTGATATAAGCCTAGCCCTGGTATTTCCTCCCTGTGGTCCTTAGCTGGAAGGAAATCGGTGTTGCAGCCCATAAAAATACCATCATAGTATTGTTTGGCAAGGGCATACTCCTGTCCTTGTATCGCTTTCTGCTCCACAAGCGCAACCTCATAACCGCTGAACTTCTCCTTCTCTGGCGATTTCCCCCCATATGCCTCATTCATGTCGCGGAGAAAAATACCGCAGGATTCCCCATCGCTGATAATATGATGGAATTCTAAGAAAAGATATTTGCCTTCCGGCGTATCAAATAATTGTATACGAAACAGTCTGTCGCCAAGGATCTGATACGGTTTCACCAGTTCTTCCCTATGCAGCTTTTCGCATATCTTAACTTCAAATGGCAAAGCGTCATTGCGTTTCTGCCTGATATCACCGTCATCATCCAGCATAATCGTCGTCTTAATATAAGGATGTGCCTCTACTGTCTCCTCTATCGCCTTTTTCAAACGTTGTAAATCCACATTCTCCCCCAGGCGGAACAAGAACGGAATATTATAAATCGTACTTCCTGGATTGGCGGCACACTCTACAAAAATACCATTCTGTGTCTGAGTCAGCGGATATGTCTCCTGTTTCTCAAAGGTTTCCTTGTGGCTGCTTTTCGCCAAGAATTTTTCTAATTTCTCTACCGTATTATGCTCTTTTAAATCCTTGTTGCGGATCACTGCACCCTCAAAGGCATCCGACAACAGCACGTTCAACTTGACTGCGCCGATCGAGGTCAGCCCTGCCTTATAGATATCTGAATTTGCACCAAATTCTCGATGTCCAATAACTTCTGCGATACAGTCAAAAATCTTCTGCTGTGCTTCTCCCTCAGGCATCACGAAATCTTCCTGCTTGCGCTCTGGCATGGGCAGCGCACGCTTATTTACTTTCTGGTTCTGATTCAGAGGAATCTTGTCAATCTGCATTGTCACTGCCGGAACCATATATGGCGGCTTGCTCTCCTCGATAAATGCATTCATCGCATCCACATCAACTTCTTCGTCCGAAACCACATAAGCAGCAATGTATTTCCCACCGGATGGCTCGTCAAAAGCTGCCACCGTAGCATCCTTAATGCCTGGGAACCGACGGATAATCTCCTCCACCTCAGTCAACTCGATACGGAAGCCACGGATCTTCACCTGCCCGTCCCTTCTGCCGATAAACTGGATGTTGCCATCTGGCAAATAACGCACAATGTCACCAGTATGATAAATCCTGCTATACTCCGGCAAATCGCTATACGGATTGTCACCATACACTTCCGCCGTTTTCTCTGGACGGTTCAGGTAACCACGAGATACATGGACGCCAGAAATACACAATTCTCCTGGCACGCCAACTGGAACCCTTCTGCCCTGCTTATCTACAATATATAGTTTCACATTTGGCAAAGGCTTGCCGATTGGCAAATCCTCCTCATATTTCTCAAATGGGTAGGTGGTCGTTAAAATCGTACATTCCGTAGGTCCATACACATTCAAGTAATGCGTGCCGCCCTCAGGCGTAAACGGTGTCAGCGCTTCTCCGCCCATCAGCAGATATTTCAAATGTGTATTCTTTGCATCCGCAGCACTGCCTGAACGTGCCGCACCAGAAAGCATGCTGGTGGCAAACGCCCGCCCAATCTGGGTCGTCATAAATACGTTGGTAATACCATGTTCCTCAAAATACTCATGCAATGCATTCAAGTCTAAACGTATCGACTCATCTATGATATGAAGCACGGCTCCAGACGTCAGCGTGGGGTACATATCCATCATATTGGCGTCAAATCCGTAACTTGCATAAGCTGCTGCACAACTATCTTCCGTCAATTCATAATTCCTGCGATAGCTATCGCAGAACGCCGCAATATTTCTATGCTCAAGCATACAGCCCTTGGGCACGCCTGTAGAACCCGATGTGTAGAGCAGAATAAATAAATCCTCCGGTTTTGGCGGCTCTGGGATCTTGTCTGTCTTGGGCAAATTGGGGATATCCTTTGTCAACAAAACTCTGCCCTGCCACTGTGGTACCAGTGACAAAAGTTCCTCATCGGCAATCAGCAATTTTGCTGCGGAATCCTCCATCATAAACGCTAACCGCTCTTTCGGATAGGAAGGGTCTAAGGGCTGATATGCCGCACCGGACTTAGAAACACCAATCGAAGCAATCGTCATGTATTCACATCTGGGAATCAGCACAGATACCACTTCTTCCCTGCCAATGCCAAGCCCCGCAACGTAAGCGGCAAGACGGTCTGTCATTTCATCCACCTGGGCATACGTATAACTTCTATCTGTGTAGACAACGGCTGTGTGATCTGGCGTCTTTCTCGCCTGTGCGCGGAACAAATCAATCACTGTCTTACTTCGGTCATAGGAAACTTCTGTCTCGTTAAAACGATCTAAAATCTGTATATCCAGTTCAGACGTAAGGGCAATTTGTCCAAGGCTTTCGTTGGTTAACATCCCTTTTAAAACTTGCAACAACATATGAAGTAAACCGCGTGTCGTCTCCTCACAATATAAATCTGTGCGGTATTCCAGAGAAATTTCATATCCCCCTCTCTGCTTCATCACCATTACGGAAACGTCTGCCTGCACATCTTTGGTTGCAAGCGGCACCGCCGCATACTGTCTGTCTTCCAATGACAAGCCTTGAAACGTTTCCCCTTGGTAGACAAAAAGAATATCCGAGGCAATGCCATAATCTTTCGCCAGCTCGGCAAAAGAAATACAATCATGACTCATCACCGCATAAAATTCCTCCTGGAAGTTTTGCAGATATCGTTCCACAGACACGCTTTCCTCCCAGGAATGGTAAATTGGCAGCGTGCGCACAAACATTCCCGTGGAATTTGCCATATTTACTGTATGCCTGCCGTTATTGACTGAACAAAACAGGCTCTTATTTTCCCCGCTGAATTTGCCCAACGTATAGGAAAATGCCCCCAGAAACAATGTATTTTCAGAAATTCCTTTCTGTCGTACAAACTGCTCCACCGCCATGGACGACAATTCCCCGCCTAGAGAAATTCTAACCTCCTTGCTGGCAGGCGTTACCGTTTTTTTTCTATAATCTTTTATTAATGCCTCACCAACATCCTCACCTGCAAATTTGCCCGCAAAAAATTCCCGTGCTTTCTGATATTTGGCAGTATCTTTTAAGGATTCTTCATAGACAGAGAAATCCATCAGGGAAATTTCCTCAGACTCTGGCTCCTCTCCGTGGTAAAGCTGCGAAATTTCATCAAGAAATACCTTAACCGATGTGCCATCAAAAATAATGTGGTGCACATCAAACAAAAAAAAGTATTTGTTGCCGCAGTGGTACAGCGCCATGCGATATAGCGGCTCTCCTTCTAACCGGAATGGGCGTACAAACGTCCTCTTGACGGCTTCGATATCCTCTGTTTCCCACTGGCTGACAACTGCTTTCTGATATTCTGGATGCAGGCTCATCACTGGCGTTCCCTTATTCAATGCAATGTTCACGCCAAAAGACGGATGCATGGCTACCACTTTCTTCACAGCATACTTAAATTTCTCCATATCAATAGCATCTGGAAGTTCACAGCACATAGGAATATTGTACATCGTCGACTGCGGGTCATTGACACATTCTAAGTAAACGCCCATCTGGGAATCGGTAAGGACATATTCCTCCCTCTCCTTAGAATGCTTCTCCAACTTATCTTCCTGCTTCTCTTCTAAAAGCGCTGCAATCTTTGCAGGCACTCTGCCACTCAATACCAGTTCTGGCGCCAATTCTATATCACTGAGGAATTCTGCAAGTTTTAAAACATTGATAGAATCTCCGCCCAGTTTAAAGAAATCGTCATTCACACCAACCCTGCCACAGTGCAAAACTTCCTCAAAGCCTTGGCAGATGCGTTTCTCACAGTGGCTCTTCGGCTCTTGATACATTGTCTTATATTCGTCTAACCCCGGCGGCAGCAATACTGTACGATCCAACTTGCCATTCACATTCTTCGGCAGGCTGTCCAATCGTTTAAAAAATCGGGGAACCATATAATCAGGAAGCGTCTCTTTCAGATAGTTGCGGATCTGTTCCATCTTCAATTCTTCTGCTGACACATAGTATGCACAGAGGTAATTCTGCCCATTTTCATCCTCAAAAGCCTTTACAACTGCGTTTTCCACTTCTGGCATAGAAGAAATGCGCAATTCAATCTCTCCGGTTTCCACGCGCTGCCCATTGATTTTCACCATCCAGTCCTTGCGGTTGACATACACATAATTGCCATCTGGCGTCCTGCGCCCCATGTCACCAGTATGCAAAAGAACGCTGCCATCCTCCTGCTTGGCAAATGTCTTTGCGGTCTGTTCCTCCAGATTAAGATAAGACTTTGCAAGGACGCCCTTGATGCAGATTTCTCCCTCTTCTCCATCCGCAACCTCTTTTCCGTCCTCATCCAACAGGAAAAATTCCAGTCCATCCAACGGTTTGCCAATCGGCGTATTTTCCATGGGTTCCTCAATCTTATAGCTTAACACCGTCGCTGCCGTCTCACTAGCGCCATAGCAGTTATACAGTGCATAACCATCCCCTGCCAGCATGGAAACACGTTCGCTTCCGGTCGCCACTTTTTTCAAGGTACGGCTCTTATTTTTAAACAGACGCAGTATCTGCGGGCTGATAAATGCGCAGGTAATGCCTTTTTCGGCAAAATAATCCTCCAAAAGCCGCACGTCTTTCCTAGTCTCTTCCGGTAAGATATGGGAACAGCCGCCGCGCGAAAGCACGGCAAAATACTCTAAGATTAAGACAACGAAAGACATCGGCGCCCCCGCTGCCTGCACATCGTTTTCATCCACATTCATAACGCGCCTATTCCGCCAGACTCCCTGCGTAAGGCTCTCCATAGTATGTACAATCCCCTTGGGATAACCAGTAGAGCCAGAGGTATAGATAATCATTGCGCGACTGTCATCCTCCCTTGCTTGCGGCTGAATAGGTTCATAAGTCCCGATATCTGACAGCCAGCCATCATCTATCACTTCTACCGCCTTGCAGTCCTCTTTGATATAAGAAAGCCGTTCCTTGGGGTATTCTGGCAGCACTGGCACAAACGCAGCGCCAGCCATCATAATGCCTAGTTCCGCCGCAATATATTCCATCTTCCTGCCCATGCAGACCATGACGGCTCTGCCTGACACTTCCCTTGACCTCAAAAGCTTAGCGGCTATCCTACGACTGAGGTTTTCAAGCTCCCCATACGTTGTCATCCGTTCCCCGTTGCAGTCCGCCAACGCCGCCTTTTGCGGGTATGTGCGCACCACATACTGAAAGTCATCCAAAAAATTCATTTCTTTTCCTCCTACATTTATAAAAAATTTAGTTAACATATTTTTCAGACAAATAGTTAAATCCTCTTACCATAAGCTCCGTAACCACAATTGACAATAATGCGAGGAGCCAGCATTGATAGCTCTGAAAGCTCTCATAACTGTTTAATCCAAGGGCAACAAAATATACCAGCACATGCAGGGCATAGTATTTCGAAATATGTCTGCTGTAATATAGAAGCTGTCTCGCAACAGGATTCTTCGGTTCACATAACTTGTTATCTTTTCTGCGCATTTCTTCGATAAAGAAAAAAATTGTGGCAAAAAGAAATATATGCGCCAAACTTGCCACCACATGCCAAAAATTCGGATGCGTATATGCATCACTGAGAAAAGCGTGCATTTCTGATAGATCCGAACCATAATTTCTAAACACCAGTCCCCACCATACAGCGACAATTGCAATAGATGGAATAACAAACATTCTGTAAAATCTCGCTTTATCTTTCACATGTCTTATCATTTTGCCAAAAGCAACTCCGAACAACGCATAAGACAGAAAATAAAGCGGTGTAAAAGACACAAAATCTGCATCTCCAATCAAAAGCTTAACGATATACCCAATTACCGGCACATTCACAGGCATGCCATAAATAAATGGCGCCGCTATGCTGGCTGCTGCACCTATGATCACATACCATACCGTATTCAGATCCAATTTCTTAAGCAACGCCAATACCAGATAGATGATTCCAGTAATAAAAAAGATATTCGTATATTGCATGTAAATCTTTATCAGTGATCTTAAATTTTCCGTCATGGTCTCTGTCAACTTTCCAGAAACGAAAGGATAAGGTATCACCAATGCCACTATATAAGCAATATTATTCAAATACTGGTAAATCACCATGCGAACGCCACTCTTTGCAAAATCCGCCGGCGCTGCATGCTTGCTGTAAACAGTCCCAATTCCCATAACAAAAATGAAAATAGCTGCCCCAGACATCGTTGCAAACGAATAAATCCATGTACTAATGGAATCCTGCAAAGACAAAGTTGCCTGAAACGCATGGATCAGGTATATAAACAGCATGAAAATCCCTTTCAGATAATCGAACTCACTTTGCCTTCCTATATTTACTTCTTCCTTTGAAAAAATTGTATTCATCCTTTTAATCCTCCACGCATTTTGAAATCCATGGCATTGTCTCTTATCCTTTCCTTGATATATACGATTCTGCTAAATAAGATTCAGCAAAATTCTTGTAATAAACATTCCGTTCTCCACGGAAAAATCTGTTTCACCTTCATAGCGGGAAACCGCTTTCATAATACTGATCACACCCATGCCTCCGCCTTTATCCGACTGTGGCAGCCCTTTATGAAAAACCACTTCTTCGCTGCTTGTATTCTGGCACTGGATTATCACCTTGTTTCTTTTCTGTGATATATAAATGTCTATCTCTTGTTGCGGCTGCCCAGAACCGACACACCCATGAATTGCATTCTCAAACATATTTGCCAGAATTGCAATCCAATCAATATCCCGAATAGGCACATTCCCTCCCAGTCTCACATCCATAGCGACTTGAATATCCTGTCTCCTCGCCTTTTTCGCATAAGCCAGCAAAATACTGTTTACCGCCAGATTCTTGCTGATATCCTTTACTTTCCATTTTTCCACATCTTCATCATACTGTGTAAGATACACAAGAAGCTGATCATACTCCATGTTTTGAACATATTCCCGAATCAAAAGGACATGATGGCGCACATCATGGCGAATCCTCGCCGCCTCTATCTCTGATTCTCTCATAAGATCCATCTGCTGGTGCAAGAGCTGTTCATTTACTTCAAGCAGCTCTTTCTCCGCTTGATAATAATGTTCCTGACCTAAGTGAATATACAGATGAAGGATTGCATACTGAAGCGTTCCCGCCATAAACAGAATCAAAAACGCACGCACCATGTTAAATACAGAAAATCCTTGTAAATTAGGCCAATATGCCATAATTGCGCCAAGCATTACTGACACGAATAGAGCTGCTGCGCTGAACAAATCCATTTCCTGGAGCAAAAAATCCACGCCACTCAAAAACTGCTTGCGGAACTTAAACCAAGTAAAAATAAGGATTAGCACAAAACAGACAAAACGCACAAAAATGTCTACCCATAGATTACCTCCAAACCACCAGCGCGCCACATCCACGCCGCAAAAAGTACATACAGAAAATAAATAAAATGTCAATGCCATCTTATACAAAGACAAATACAAAACTTCGCTGCTCATGATGCTACAGAAAACCCCAATAACGGGAAGCGCCGACAGCGCGGCAAAACGGACAAAGCTGCTGTTTGCCACCAGAAACCAAACACTATAAGAAATAATCATAGAAAAACCAAATATAATGTAACACCAGGCTGTTTTCTTCATTGAAAACCTCGGTCGGTCCAGCATCATAAAAAATGACAACATTAATACTGTACTAATGGCATTACGCAAAAACGCAATCCAAAAAGAACCTCCCAACATGCTTTTCATTCCTCCTTATTACAAAACACTTTTCAAGTTTATGATAGCTTTTTAAGTATGGGAATTCCATCAAATGGGACAAATTGTAAATTAACAGGGATAAAATAAGATCGGGACTGTCGCACTAATATAATTTACAAAACATACATTCGTTCAGAAGGGACTGTAAAAAGTCCCATAAAAAAACAGCCACGATGACACCGCTTGGTAACTATCATGGCTGTCCCTTTGTTTTGAATTGTTTTCAACATTTTTAGACAATCTACAAAAGCCTGGCACAATTAAATCGCTGAATTCTCATAGCCTCAGCGATTTTTATGGGACTTTTTTACAGCCCCTTTTGAACAAGTCAATATATTAGAGCGGCATTCCCAATCTTTTTGTACAACATGTCTATGCTTACAAAAGCAGCAAGACCTTTTGGTATAAAAAAATCAGTCAATGCTAAAATGGGGAAACTCAAAGATTATGCTTTCCCATTTCGAAAATCAAAATAATAACCAAAGTAAACTTTTTTAAATTCCGCAGCCTTATTCCGTGGTATGTAAATCGTACATCCATTATCCATCACGATCTTTTCACGCTCCACTGAGACAATATGATCCATGTTCAGGATATAGGAGCGTCCGCACCTGCCAAACCGGCAAAAAGCTTCTAATATTTCCCACAGCTTTCCCGCCGTCATGCGTATCCTGTACTCCCCTTTTGCCATATAAAGCACCTGGTAATTTTTTTGCGATTCACAGTAAACGATGTCATTCGGCTGGATTTGCCGAATCCCTCCTGCTACTTTAATCACAATCTGATTTTTCTTGCTTTTTCCAATCTGCCCCATTACAGAATCCATGGCATGAAAAAATCTCTTGTCATCAAGCGGTTTCACAAGGTACTGCACCGCATCCACCCCATAGGCTTTCAGGGCATATTCCGTTGACGTGGTAAGAAAGACAATCGGCATGTCCAAGCCCAGCATACGCACTTCTTCAGCAGCTTCTATACCGCTCTTCCCAGACATAAATATATCCAATAGCAAAATATCTGGCAGATAGTCATTTTCCCTGACCCGCCGTAGTAATGCTTCCGCACTGGAAAACCGCTCCGTTTTGTATTCCACTTCTTGTTTACTGTCTTGATAGCTTGCCAGGAAATTTTCAATCCGGTCAAGCTCCCTTTCGTCATCATCACACAATGCTATCGAGTACAATCTTTCCACATCCTCCAACTTCCTATCAACGCCTGCCAGTGCATTGACCGCTTCGACATCATTCGCCGCACACATTATAAAATCAATTTAAATAAAGAACAATCCGCTTTCTATCTCTTCCTCCCCCTATAAATCTGGCGGAATATTCATAACCAGCCGGAACACAAACACTCCGTTTTCATTTTTAAAATCGTAAATGCCACTATACTTTTCTGCTGTCTTGATAATGCTTGATACCCCGATGCCGCCTGTAAATTCTGTTTTCGGCTGACCGTTCTTTAATTCGGTCTCCATCCTGCAAGTATTGCTACAGAAGATCATCAGTTTATTTTTTCTTCTTTTGATCGCAAAATGAATAAAACATTCTCTTTCCTCTGAATGCTTCTTGACTTCCATGCAAGCGTAAATTGCATTTTCATAAGCATTTGCAATTATTGTTACCATGTCAATATTGGGTATCGTCAATTTCCTGCCAATTTGAACGTCCATCGTAACCTTAATCTGTTCTCCTTTTGCTTTTCTGGTATATGCTGAAAGGATATTATTGACCGCCCGATTGACACATATCACTTGCACCACGCCTTGATCTATTTCCCTGTCATACTCCTTTAGGTACTGCAGAAGCTCCTCGTTCTGCAGATTGCGTACATACTCTGCTATTACCGCATTATGATGCCTTACGTCATGACGTACCCTTCTTCCCGCTTCCACGGACTCTTCTAGAAGTTCCATCTGTCGTTCCAGAAGCCTGTGGTTCATCTGTATCAGCTGATTCTCTCTCTCATATTCTCTCTCTATCCCAACATGAAAATAGAGCCGGAACACCAGGAGCTGAAGGGTGCCTGTCAGAATAAAATTCACGACAATCTGGTAAATACGGTACGGGGTCATCTCCTTTGCATTTGGATTTAAGATAAATCCAATTCCTAAAAGAATGCTGATAATCATAATGGCAACACTGAACTTATCTACCTCTTTCTCTACATAATCGCCAAATTCCCTGATAGAGCTTTTCAGCTTTTTCTCTATAAAAAACGTCATAAGCAAAATCAATATCACACGAGTGATGATATCCGCCCATATGTTACTGTCAAAGAAAATTATGGCAACTTCCAATCCGCCAACCAGAAAAACCGCCAGCAGGGGAAACGCTCGCTTCATCTCTCATCACCCCTAGACCATATGCGGAGCCCGGACAGGTTAGACCTGTCCGGGCTTGTTCGCGTCAGTCCAAAAGGCTCTGGAGGTACTCCGCCGCGCTCTGGGGGATGGCGAAGGTGATGTTGAGGTTCGCCAGGCCGGTGTCAACGGTGAGATAGTCCCCGTCCTCATAGCACTGGAAGGTGCAGATTTCCCACATCTCCGCCTCCTTCTCCCCTTGAAAGAGTTTGGCGGTCTCCTCCTGCCAGAGGGTGAAACTCCCCGCTTGGGTCAGGTCCTCGGGCAGTTCCGCCAGGCGCCACCCCTCCACGTCCATGACCTCCACAAACCTATCGAGGTCCGCCTCTCCGGTGAGGACGGCCTTCTCCCGGCCGGCGGCGTAGCGGTCCAGAAATTCCAGCACCTCCGGCACCTGCTCCTGGGTCAGATCCTCAAAGCTCCAGCTTCCGTAGGTTTTGAGGAATTTATTCACATGGTTGCGCTGCCCGCTGAGCTTTTTGCCCCGGAAATACTGCAAATCCTCCGCCCGGTACAGGTAGTCGAAGTTGTTCCGCTCGCCCACGGCGGTGCTGGCGGGGAAAAAGTCCTGGAGCTGTTCCAGCTCGTCCTTGGGCACGGGGTAGAAGGCGATGGGCATGTTCCGGCGGCAGCAGTAGTCGGCAATCTGCCTGAAGTGCTCCGGCCGCCCGCCCCCCAGGGGTAAGGTGAAGGTGGGCCCCAGGCCGGGGTAGTCCACCTTGAAGTAGAGGGAGCCGCCGTACACGGCCCATTCGGTTTTGTAGATGTCCCGCCAGATCAAGACGGTGCCGGGGGTGGTGTCGCAGATTCTGCTGCGGCTGTATCCGAAGAATTGGCGTAGCTTGGGCAGGTCCTCCAGCCGGAGGGGATGGAAATCCAACATACATTCAAATCCTTTAAGTCTTTATTTTATACCATTATATCCGATAATCGCCCATAATACCACCCCGTAACCCCCTCCTTTTTGCACAAAAAACCGGCCTTGGTTTTTCTTACCACCGTCAAAAGGTCTCCGGGGGAGACAGGCAGACGGTAATCGGTGGAATCCTCACACCACAGGCCCCCCTCCCCCCGGCGCAGGTACTCGTTGAGGATATACAGCTCCCGCCCCGTCTCCAGGTGGCGGCACCGGGACAGCTCCTCCCCCTCCTCCAGCAGCTCTAAAGCGGACCGCCCCCAGCGGATATTGAGGGAATCCCCGCCGGTCTCCTGCTCATCCAGCGCCCGGGCCACAGGCAGTCCGTCCCAGGCGGTCCAGGAAAAGGACTCGCTGTCCTCCGAAGGGAGCATCAGCGCGTTGAGCTGGCCGTCCACCTTGAGGACACAGGCGCCGTCAATGGAGATAATTTTCCGCTCCCGGCAGAACAGGGGCGCGGAGGATGGGATATGGGCGTGGTAAAGGGTAACGGGCCAGTGACCCACAATGACCCACTTGGAAAAGGCGTATCCCTGACCCAAAAAGTTGTCATTTTTCATGCAGTGCCACCGGTCCAGCTCCTCCATTCCCTCCAGAGAGGGGACGCCCCCGTGGACAAAAACCAGGTGCTCTGTCTCCACAACGGTGGGCATGGCCCGCAGCCAGGCCCACTCCTCGGGGAAGGCGGCCCGCAGGTCCCGGCGCAGCCGGGGCAGGTCGTCCCATTGCTCAAAGCCCCCCTCCCGGGCCAGCTGACGGATCGTAGATTCCGGATGCCGGGGCAGGTAGGAGGTAAAAAAGCGGCTGTCCAACTCGTCAGTTTCAAAAAAGCGGAGCACCAGCCCGTCACAGTTTCCGCAAACAGGATACACCGTATAAGCGCGGGACAGCGCCATCACATGGCGCAGCAGCGGCAGACTGTCCCGCCCCTTCTCCAGTATGTCGCCGTTCAGAATCAGGATGTCGTCAGAAGTCAGGCGGATTTTTTTCATCAGAGCCTGGAAAAAAGGGAGATTCCCGTGGATATCGCTGACGGCAATGATCCGCCGCCCCGGCTCAAATTCAGGCCGGATCACAACAGCTTTGTCCATGGCAGCGGCCTCCTCGTCCTTCGATAGTCCCAGCATACCACAAGTGGGGAAGAAAATTCAAGCAAAACCGGGGCGGCATATCAAGATGCCGCCCCGGTCATACTGCTTATTCCTTTTCAAACGCACCCTTGTCCAGCCCGCAGGTGGGACATACCCAGTCCTCCGGAACCTGCTCCCAGGGAGTACCAGGGGCAATGCCGTGATCGGGATCGCCCACAGCGGGGTCGTAGACATAGCCGCAGGGGCAAACGTACTTATCCATGTTGTGTTCCTCCTAGATTTGTTAAAATAACCTTCCCGCCCAGAAGGGCGGGAAGGCAGAATCATGCTTAGCCGAAATACCGCTCCAAAAGGCCCTTGAAAGCCTTGCCGTGGCGGGCCTCGTCGCGGGCCATCTCGTGGACGGTGTCATGGAT
>OFFQ01000637.1_pt1 | contig 25703 bp, 25 predicted proteins | sample 1521411 | NCBI WGS metagenome assembly OFFQ01 (sample SAMEA3504110, study PRJEB24116) | mouse gut metagenome | biome: mouse gut; feature: mouse-associated habitat; material: faeces | place: Denmark | collected 2011 | reverse complement strand
TTCAACGCAGTTTCATACCAATAGGCAGCCGTAGGGTAATCCCCATGCTCCAAAAAATATTTCCCGATCTCACAGCACAATTCTGCTCTTGGCTGGTCAAAACTCATGCTGCGAAGCAGCGTATCCAGCGCAGACCGCTCACGCCCCAGACCGCGGTAACAATCGGCACAGATCGAACATGCTTCTATCTTATTCTCGATCCATCCTTCCTCCGAGAGCAGAAATCGTTCCAGCACTGAAACAGCCTCTTCGTATTGCTTATGATAATACAGCTCCCGGCCAAAGTAATACTGCTGCCGCGGATCCAGACTTTTTCCCTCTGCAAGCAGCTTCCGATAGATGTTCAGATTACGGTCAGGGTCGCCGGCATTTATTTTTTTATGACTGACCGCAATATCGGAATACACAACATTGCCCGCCGGAGGGATCACTTCATGCACCGCACCGACCCAGCGGTATTGAGGACAGTTTCTGATCCATCTTTCCCGGAAATAAGAAAAAGATGGTTTCCCGGCTTCATCAAAAGAAGTATGATATTTCATCATCACAAAATCTATATCCGATGACAAAGTCTGCTTTAACTGCAAAAACTTATCCTTTTCCTTTTCTTCCAGAATGTCGTCCGCATCCATCCACATACAGTACTCCATGGATGCCCTGGAAAACGAAAAATTCCTGGCATCAGAGAAATCATCTTTCCATGGATACGAATAGATTTTGGAAGTATAGTTGGATACAATGTCCACCGTCCTGTCTACGGAGCCGGTATCGACAACAATTATTTCATCTACAAGTTCTGTTATACTCTCAAGACAGCGCGCAATGTGCATTTCTTCATTCTTAACGATCATGCAAAGACTTATTGTCGGCATATTAGTCTCCCTCTCCTCCGGTTCATTGTCTGCCAAGTTTTTCTATGATCAGATTCATATCGGCCTGCACTTCCCCTGCCGAAGAATCCCATGTGAAGAACAATGTGGACTCGCATGGTAATTCAACAATAAAATATCTTGACAGCACGGACATTTTATTTCTTTTTTCCGCCTCGGCATATGCACTGTATACCGTCTGCGCACAGTCGTTAATGACCGGCGTAAGTTTCATAAAGCCATGCCGCCTGGTCTCTGCTGCAACATAATAGTAAACAGCATAGCATCCGGGATTCAGCAGCACGGAATCATCATCGCAAAGGAAGATGCTGCCGGTCATATCTGCTATATCCATTTTAAGCGGAAGTCTGATCTTCTCCGGCAGGATAAGCCCCTCTCCTGAAAAAGAGGCAACTATACTGTTTTGCGGATGACCGGGAGGACCTGCCGGACCGCGCGCACCAGGCTCCCCTCTCGGCCCCTGAGGCCCTGGTTCGCCCTGCGGGCCCTGCGGCCCTGTGACCCCCTGCGGGCCCGTCTCACCGCGGTCCCCCGGACAACCGGGCGGGCCGGCTTCTCCTCGTGGTCCCTGTGGCCCCGGCTCTCCCGGTTCCCCTGGATATCCCTGGGGCCCCCGTTCACCTCTTGGGCCCTGCGGGCCGGGTTCTCCGCATCCACCGCAGTGCCCGGACCGGTCACATCCCGCTCTTATCCGCTGCAGGTCACATCCCTCTCTCATCTGCTGCCGGTCACATTCTCTGCATTCCTCCGGACAGCCTGTCAGATCCGCTTCCTCTGCCGGGCCCATCTCTCCGGATTCATAACAACCGGATTCGCAATAACCGGACCCACGATCGTGCGGAGGCCGCGCCGTGTTCTGATCACAGTTTCTGTTGTAATTTCTCCTCATCCCGAACAGATTCGGCGGATTAAACATGCAATTAAAGTTATTCATTGAAACAACCTCATTCCGGTATCGATCGCTGTTATTTGTATCCTGTCTTCTCACCGCTCCGTAGCATTCCGTATCGTGCCTGCCGGAGGGTATAATAAATTATATGCGTGACATACGATTTTGCCTTTGTTTAATATCCATACCGCTTTTTATATTTCAGGAACATGAACGCGGACAGCATAAGCGCCATCAGCTCCGCCGCCGGAGTCGCCAGCCAGATACCGTTCACGCCAAGAAGCAGCGGAAGCACGATCATGGTGATCAGCATAAAAACAAACGATCTGGAAAATGCCAGCACGGCCGAAACGATCCCGTTGGACAATGCAGTAAACATCCCGCTGGCAAAAATATTAAATCCGATAAAGAAAAGCGCCACCGTACAGATCCTGTTCCCCGTTACCGCCAGTTCGTACACCGGATTATCCGGCCTGGCAAATACCGATACCAGCGGTCTTGTCAGCATAAAGGAGGCGGCAACCGTGATCAGGCAGATACATGCGATCACTTTCAGACTCGTGACAACCAGCTTTTTCAGTTTTTGGTGATTTTGTTCCCCGTAGTAATAACTCAGCATGGGCGCCACACCGTATGAATACCCCGTATAGAGGGAGCTGGCAAACATCAGCACATACATGATGATGGTGACGGCCGCAACCCCGTCCTCCCCGACATAGTGAAGCATCGTCCAGTTAAACATCATCGTGATGATCCCGGTGACAAGCGCGGTAGCCATCTCCGAGCATCCGTTTGTGGCCGCGCCGGCGAGAACCTTGAAGCGGCATACCGGTTTCGTAAAATGCAGCAGACTCTTTTTGCGGCTGAAAACAAACAGACCGGCAACCGCCGTCACCGAATATCCCAGCCCTGTTGCCACCGCCGCACCGCTGATCCCCATGGAAAACCCTGCGATAAACACGTAGTCGAGTACCATATTGAGGACGCCGCCTGTCACGGAACAGATTAAGGACAGCGTCGCCTTCTCGCTGGCGATCATATAGAGCGTAAAGTTGTTCATCAGCAGGATCGGCACGGTGAACACCAGATAGCGGCTTAAATATTCCACACAGTATCCCTCTACGGCCGCCGAAAGATTCATGCCGGCGAAAATATGCTCCATCGCCACATATCCGGCCCCGCACATAACAATACCCACCACTGCATTTACCAGGATCAGAAAGGTAAAATCCTGCTTCGCCTCCTCTGTTTTCTGCTCTCCCATCTTTTTCATGATCACCGCGCTCCCTCCGGTGGCGAGCATGGTAGAGACTGCCGTCACAAGCTGGATGACAGGAGCCGTCAGATTGATGGCCGAAAGCGCATCCGTACCGATCAGATTCGATACAAACAGGCCGTCTACCATCGTATAAAAAGACATGAATACCGTCATGGCAATGGTCGGCACGGCAAATTTCAATATATTTTTCAGCGTTACAGGTTTTTCATATACATTTTTGTTTTCCATATGTTTATCCTCCGATCATCTTGTATTTTCTTCCTGTATCAGGTATCATAGACCGTACAGTAACTGTACGGTCAAGACAATCTTACAAAAAATCACATGGAAAATTTTTTACACGAAAAACAAAGAAGGAGGCAGATCATTATGGACAAAAAAAGCAGGCTGCTCACCATAGGCCAGTTCGCCGCCATGCACGGAATCAATAAAAAAACACTGATGTGGTACGATGAGATCGGTCTGTTCAAGCCCGCCGTCATCAATCCCGAAAACGGCTACCGCTGCTATAACTACCATCAAAGTCCCATTCTGGAGACGATCCTGCTGCTCCGGGAACTGGACGTTTCCATTCAGGAGATACAGGATTTCATGCAAAACCGCTCTGCCGGCAGTTTAAAAAGCCTGCTGGAAGACAAGATCGCGGAGCTTGACCTGCGCATTACCCACCTGCAGGCAGTCCGCTCCACCCTGTGCTCCCACCACCGGAACATGTCCACCCTGCTGACGATGGATCTGTCCGAGATCAGCATCATAGAGCGGGAAGCGCGCTGTCTGGTCACGGTCCCCATCGACCGGGAAACCTCCTTCGAGGAGGAAGTGGAGCTGATCACCGCCGAAACGGAAAAATACAGGCTGGGACGACTCCATGATGCCTCCTATGGCTCCATGATCGCCGTCTCCAGCCTGCTTGCCGGCAAATATGACGAGTATTCCAGACTCTTTATCGAGATTCCGTTCCTGCCCTGCCAGCCGGATCTTCACACGGCTCCCGGCGGACGCTATCTGAAGGCCTTCCACAAAGGATCCTTTGACAGACTTCCCGGGCGGTATGAAGAAATTTTTGCTTTTGCCGGAGCACACGGCCTGACACTCCACGAATTTTCCTATGAGACGGGCATCAATGAGAATGTCATTGACCGGATCGAAGACTACATTGTACAGATTGAAATCCCTGTGAAGGGATGACCGCAACCCAATGACCGGGAGCTTGAAGCAAGCTGTTTTATGCATGGGTTTTTGCGAACAGTTTAAGAGGATGCTGCCCTGGTCATCATTTTCCCTATAGAAAGCGGGAAATGATACGTAAGCATCATCTGTGCCGCCTGGCCCGCACAGTGACAGATCACAAATTTCTTCGACCAGATATGGTCCGCCAATCCATAGCCGACTTTTCTGGCATCCGCCTTAAATTCCTTCGGCACAGAAATCCCCGATGCGGCTTTTGTGTCTGTCAATGGCGGGTGAAACAGGTGAAAAGATATTCCATATCCTTCATTTTCTATTTTCAAACACTTCGCCAGTGATTCTATCGCCCCTTTTGACGCGGCATAGGGAGAAATATTTGAAAAACCGGTAACGCCCACCCCTGAACTTGTGAAGATGATACGTCCTCTTCCGGCCTTGCGCATAAACGGCAGCACTGCCTTGGTCAGCCTCAATGCTCCAAAATAATTTACATCCATTACTTTTTGATAGACTTCACAGCCGGTGTCACGCTCATTCTCAAACGTGCACAGGCAGGCATTGTGTACCGCGATATCGACAGCGCCAAACTGTTCCACCGCCCGGCGTACACCGTTCTCAATACCGGAAGCATCACATGCGTCCGCAAGCACCGTCAAAAGGCCTTCCGGATACCTTTCTTTCAGCATCTCAACATGCTCTGTCTGCCTGTCCAACACCGTCACCGAATTTCCCACTTCCAGTAATCGCTCCACAAGATAATATCCGATCCCCTGATCAGCGCCGACGATCAATATATTTGCCATGCTGTTACTCCCCCATCTCCATAAAAAAATTCTGTATATGTCTGTATGCCCTTTCCCGAAATGCCTGTCTGCACTCCTCCGTCAATGCGCCGCACAAAAGGAACCGCTGCATAAGAAGAAAAACCGGTGCATAAAATTTGACCGCCAGGTATTCGATCTCTGCCGGTTTCACAATTCCCGCCGTCACCAATACAGAAAACACTTTCGCCTGAAACGCAAGCGGCCTGTCAATCATCCAATGATCGTATCTTTTCTGTATCTCATCATTGCAAAAACGCTCAATCGAAAGCAGGCGCATAATTTTATTGCAGTATTCATCCATAAGATACGCTTCAAAAAAGCAGTCACAGGTCTTTCCAAAAAAATTTTCCTCAAAAGTGTCTGGTGCAGTCTTTAATGCCTCTTCTAATTGAAGCATGAATCCAGCAGCTGTCGCTTCAAAATGTTGCAGCAGTTCGTCCAGAATAGCCTGTTTGTTCTTGAAATGATAATAAACGGAACTCTCCCTGATCCCTACACGCCCGCAAATATCCCTGATGGAAACAGCAGAAAACCCGTTTTGAGAAAATAAATCCAAAGAAATATCCAGTATTTTTTGTTTCGTCCCGTTCATTGACACGCCCTCATCTAACAGTTGTTAGGTGACATTATATCTAACAACTGTTCGATTGTCAATAGCAGACAAAGTGCCATGACGCATTTCATACACTTCATCACAAAGCACCTCGATATCTTCTTTGTTGTGACTGGCCAATAGTATCAATTTCCCCATACTCCTTTGATCCGAAAAAAATTTTCTCATTTCCGCAACCCCTTCTTTGTCGAGACCATTCATCGGTTCATCCAAAATCAGGATCTCCTGATCTTCCATGGTCGCCTGTGCGATCGCCAGACGCTGACGCATCCCCAGTGAATAGTTGCAGACTTTTTTCCTGGCACAGGGGTCAAGTCCCACCTTCAACATGGCGGCGTAGATTGCCGCCGTATCTTTTTTGTTCGATATCCGGTACAGATATTCCAGGTTACGAAAGCCCGATAAGCTGCGGATATATCCGGGTTCCTCAATGATGATCCCCGTATGCTTCAACATATCCAGATCCTTTCCCATCACTTTACCGTTTATTGCTATATTGCCGGAATCCACCCGCAGAAAACCACAAATACACTTAAATAATACGGTTTTCCCGGAACCGTTATAACCGACTATCCCATATATGTTTCCACCGCTGCAGGTCATATTTACATCGTTCAATACCTGCATCCCCTTAAATGACTTGCTTACATGTTCAATCTCTATCACGCACTGTCCCATCCGGCATCCCCCTATTCTTCTTTATACCACTGAAATTCCATCGTTTTGATCTTTATGCATATGAGACCTGCACAAACTGTAATACCAACTGCCAATGCCGCCAGCATATACACAACCGAAGGCTGCATAAAACTGTCATGCATTTTGCTCCCGATCTGGGTTACCCGCATCCAGTTGACCGGTACAAACATTGCCGTCCCTCTTCTTAACAATGGATGAATATTCTCAACCAGATAAATCATGACCACCATAAGAAATGCCAGCGTGACCGCAACGCTTCTGTTTATGTACAGACTGACAGCAAACATCAGAAGACCGACAAAAGCGATCACCAGAGTGCCGATCAATACCGTCAGGCCAAGCAGTTCCAGCGGTGAAAATCTCTGCATCGCTTCATAGGAAAAAGCGAACAAAAGCCGATACGCCTCCGAACCACCTGTTAATGCCAGGGTATGATACAGCTTTCCCCATTCCAGTGTATACTCACAAGATCCAGCCAGTAAAAGCATGGGAAAGAGCGCGTTTACAGCCATAAGCAAAAAGGCCTGCGCGAAGATCACGCTGATCTGTCCTGCTGCCCATCTCATCCTACCTGTACGAATCACCTGATACATGTTTTTGTTCTGCATAAATGGAACGTCTGAAAAAGAGTAAACGATCCCAACCATAAACAACAGCAAAAAGAAAAGATTCGACAAAAGAAACGGAAATACCCATGGTGACGCACCACACTCCATATCTTTTGAAGCACGTACAACAGGACACATGTACAGATACTGGATAACGCCCTGCAAAAATACCACGCTGTAAGTTCTGGAACAAAACACCCGCTCCGTAAGCGCCTGCCGGAAAAAGCGACCATATAACATTCTGCTCATATCCTCCTTTTCAGCTGCCATATGCCTGCAAGGCCAAGGAGCAGCCATGCCGCTCCTCCTTGTGCAAGCGCCCATGTGAACATCTTAAAATCGCTGTTCCATATATTGTATCTTGCGTCGAAAATCACACGGGGATCAAATGCCGCCGCTCTTCGAAAACTGTCTGCACCAAATTCAGTCAATACCTGATAAAGCAGGACCGGTACAGAATATACGAGCAGCTTATTTGATAAAAAAAGGGAACAAAACGCTGACGCCATCGACAAAATACCCGCCAGCATCCCCCACTGTATTCCATAAAGTAAAAACCACAGCAGATAATGTCCATGCGCCAAAAAGTAACGATAACCGCCAAACTGCAATATGTATTCCGCCATTCCTTCGTCCAGCCAGGGCATATTTACCGCACAACATACGGCAAAGCAGGTGATACCGATCCCCATCGCCAGCACGGAAGATATAAAAATGACAAGCATTTTGGAAAAGACATAGCTTCTCAGGTTGCCGCGGATCACCAGATATCTGGCATAATTATATTCCAGTTCCTCGGTAAAAGCGGTTGCATATGGAATAGCTGCCAGAGAAAAAGTCAACAAAAATCCGGCATCATAAGACGACAGCAATACAGCCGCCAAAACCGAATCCCCCATATGCCCCATTCCGTCATTCGCCGATAAAAACAGAATCAAAACAATTCCCGAAACAGAAAAATAGAATTCCTTTTTGCCAAACAGGCGGCCGACCTCTGTTCGAACATATGCCTGCCGTTTTTTCACTAAATAAACACCTCCGTCCCGTCTGTCGCATCAACAAACATATATTGTGTATATTCATATGCCTCACCGGTGTCACTGTCCTTTCCTGCCTCCTGCACTTCAAACAGCCATACGATCTTTACATCATAGGTACTGTCCGCCGTTTTCACCGGCATCTTGTATAATTCTGCACGCTTCACGGTATAGGAAGGCCCCACGATATCTCCGTATTTCTTCGATACGGTTTGCACGATCGTATCAAGATCCAGCAGACTTACGGCTTCGCCCGGCTCAGAAAAGGAATATAGCCGCGAGACATCCAGTCTCTCTATTCCGTTCGCGGAACACAGCGCGTGGATCGGCCGATTCCCCTCTTCGTCTTCCGGAAAATCCTGACTGCCAAAGTATATGGGAAGCCCTTCCTGAAGCTGGACTGCTGTATAAAAATAGCAGTCATCCTCCACTCCCCAGGAAATCCCTTCTGTGCTTACGGTTTCACCCGTTTTATCAAGCAGCATGAATTCTTCCGCCATAGTCTCATGGTCCAGTGCAAAGTAATCATATGCGGCATCTTCAAGCTGATAACCCGCGTCGCGGATGCTCTTTAGCACATTTTCAAACAGCATCTGCGGGTCGCCGGCTTCCAGTACAGTGTCTTTTGCATAACGTTCCGTATTATTATGAGAATAGAGGCGGAATGCTCCATTGATCTTCTCAAATACCGGCGTATGGCTGTATGTCAAATTTGAGCTGATATTCAAAAAAGTATCGTCATCATAATCAGCCCGATAGCACGGAAATTCGATGCCGTCCTCCCCCGATCCGGTGTCGTTCTGCTCCTCCACTACCGTCCTGCCCGCTGCAAACACTGCTTTGGCTTTTTCTATATCCGGCCGCTGAAGTGTCGCCGACGTTCTGTGCAGGTTCTCCATGTCTGCCTCTTTAGAAATCCGCACATCCATATCAAAACACACGCCATCTATGGTTTCCTCAAACCTCTCCGGGAACACCTGTCCGGAAACGGCATTTTCTGTCTGCTCTGTTTCCTCTGTCCTGATTTCGTTGTCCATCTCTGTCACGGGCTCTGGCTGTTCTTTCGCACAACCCGCACAGGTCAGGCATGATAATGCTGTCACTAAAATAATGCTTTTCTTCACTTTCATAAATACTCCATCTCCTTTTTTGCAGTTTATTTGTAGAGTATAGGACACCCTGTCCAAAAGTGGTCTGTTATGTCCGTAAACCCCGGGTTTTATGTCCGCGAATCTCCCGTAACATAAAAAAAAGAAGCCATCCTGGTACGTGGCTTCCTTCGTTTCGCGTGTTTCACTGAAAAAACAACATGACTGTTATTTTGAATTCCGTTTCACTAAACTGGTATTGCATGGTTCCGTTATACTTTTCCAGGGCGGCCTTTACACTCTGCATTCCCCAGCCGTGCCGCGCCTTGTCCTCTTTGTCCGTAACCAGCCTGCCCGTCCTTTCATCAATCTGAGGCCGGCTGGAGATCGTATTGGAGACCTGGATCACAAGAAACTGATGTACCCGGCATATTTTCAGGCGCACTTCTGCATTTTCTGTTGCTTTGCTTCCGTCGATCGCATTGTCCATCAAATTTCCGAGAATCGTACAGACATCATTTGTGCGGATGCCTGTATTTGACGGAAACTCTGCATCCATGCCCACCTTTATGCCAAGCTGCTCCGCTTTTTGCTTTTTACTGCTGAGGAGCACATCAATGATATCATTCCCCGTAAAACTTTTCAGCATCAGTTCCTTCATGGGCTCGCTGATCTGACTGATATACGTTCTTGCCTCATCCATCCGTTGTGCAGCGATCATCTGATACAGGATATCCAGATGATTGTTCAGATCATGGTACAGCCTTGCATTGCTTTCATACAGATCGCTTACCATCTGATAGTTTTCCCGCAGCAGTTCATTTTGCATTTCCGCCATCCGGTTCCGGATTTTTTCGTTGCGGTTTTCCAGATAACTATAGACGATGTAGATTCCCAGACCGCAGAGAACAACCGTCAATCCCCAGATACTGGACAATTCCACCATAAAGACGCTCTGCGATCGTTCACGATAATATAAAAACCCTAAAAAGGCGACTCCTGTTATCAACAGTATCCTTCTATCATAATCGCTTCTTATGACCGGAATCAGCCACTTTTTCATTAATACGATAAACGCGGTCATGACAGCCTTGGCCAGAACGACCAGTCCTATTCTCTGCAGGGAGAATGTCATGATCGTATCACCGTTTATATTCCACCGGTCGCCAAGAGAGAGATAGAGACTGCTTACCAACATGTCTGTGCTGCAGAAACAGAACGTATAAAACAGAGAAGCAGACAGGAGCTTTCTGTAACTGACCCTGTAAAGGGCCCGTGCCACCATACTGCTTATGACCACAAGCTGCACAAGGGTAAAGGTTGAATAGAGTACTATATTATTGATGAACAATACCCATGTCGCCATGCACACTACATAGATACAATCCCAGTACATGCCTGCATTTTTCCGCTGCTCTTTAAACGCTTCCCAAAACAGCCAGGACAGTAATCCAATCTCAGTCAGACAGGCCACCCACTCAATCAACTCAGATAAGAATATCATACATACTCACTCCAATATATTACCATCCGGTTTTTGACTTCCTCCATCCTTGTGTGGCTCGCATGAAGGCACACGCCGTTGCTGAGCAGGATCTTATCCTGCCGGATGCCTGTGATCTGTGCCAGATTAACGATACTGCCCCGTTCCACAAAAACAAAGTCTTCCGAATGGAGTTCCTTGTATACCTCCGAAAGACTCTTTCTCACTTTTTTCACACTGCCATCTGTGCAGATGAACATCGCGTTCTTCCCGTCTTTCTGAATATAGATGATCTGTTTATGCATGATTTTTTCTATTTTTGTGGCCGTCTGTATCAGGTAGCTCTGATCAGCCTGGCTCTGCATCCGCTTTACTACATCGTCCAAAGCCCGCGGCAGTTTTTCATCCAGACTGCTTTTTGGAATATAGCGAAAGATATCCAGTTCATAAGCATCCACGGCATATTTCAAATATGCCGTCACAAAAATGATGATGGCGTCCGGCAGACAGCTCCTGACCTGCTCCGCAAGCTTCATACCATCCGTATCAGGCATCTCAATATCACTCAGCACAAGATCGAAATATTTTCCTTCCTGAATGTCATATTTCAACAGGTCGCTGCGGTCATAGGTTTCCAGCATCGCCATGATATTTTTTTCCTTAAAATAATTCTGTACCTTGTCCTTTATGTTCGCAAGCAGAGAACTGTCATCTTCACATACTGCCACATGCAGCATTCTTACTCACTCCTGTCTGACCCGTATTCTATCATGATATGGTTGCTCTCTTTATCCAAATAACAGTATTTGCGCTGAGCGGATCGACGCATCAACGAATCACCTCATAACGTAACCTCAAATAGGAGTTCTCCAAGATCACACATTCCTGCAGTTTCAGAACTCCTAATTGTGACAATTCACTTTGTGAAACCAGCGATTTACCATCAATTAAGGTAGATGTGTCTTTGCCGCCAATCAAAACCGGCGCAACGACAATATCCACATAATCAAACAGTTTTTCACGAAGAAATAAACCATTTAGTGTGCCGCCGGTTTGTATTGTTATCCTCTCGCAGCCATATTCTGATTTAAGGGTTATAAGTGCATCTTTCAGCGATAATTCTTTTTGATAGACAATATGCAGATTACTCTCCTCCATGCTGAATGCCGGATGCTTATCATTCGACGTGACCAGCACAAAGTTTTTTGATAAAGCACAGAAATACCGTATCCCATTCTCATTCAAATGGCTGTTATCCAGTACCACAAAAGATACGGGCGTTTTATTTGGCATTTCCTTTGTATTGACACCGATCTTGGCTTGAACCCGCCCGGAATTGAACGACCACAAATCTGTCGTCTGCTCTATTTCATAATATTGATGCAGGCCTTCGGTAAGCCCTGCAATTTTCGGAAAATCCTTATCTACATCCAGATCGTCCGTTGCGCCGGTGCTTATTTTTCCGTCAACCGACATCAGCATAAACAATGTTGTAACAGGTCTGTCCATAGTATCCTCCTGATCTTTCATTTGCCGCCTGCTCTATGATAACTGCTCTGTTATAACCGCTCCATGATAACTGTTCCCTTCCAAAAGTCTTCCCTGTAAAACTGCGGCCGTGTATTTACCTGAAAATTCTGCCTCTAAAGTTACCTCTGCACTTTCTTTCTGACCAACAGGGAAATCAGCATTGCCGCCATTCCCAGGGCAAGATAGACCGCCCCGTACATAATAAATGCCGGTTCTCCCATATGAAAGAAAATCCATGTGCCAGCCAAAAACAGCACCGGCGGGATTACCGGAAGGCTCCATAAACGCCTGACGTCTTTTCCCGCACAGGTGCCGATGATCACAGAATATAAGGGATCAACTGCAAAGAATAAAAGAAAAGATACCGCCATTCCTGCATCACTTTTGACGAAAGTAACCGACAGCCACGGCAGCGCCAGCATGACCAGCGCAGAAACGGCCAGCCATAAAATAATGTCCTTTTTCATATCACACCTCCTCAAAGGTCTTCTCTGCCTGACCTCCAGGGTATGTATCGGAAAAAATCCGGCCTCCTATTACCCTGAAGATGATGCAGATTTGTGCGGTATTCCCGCAGGTCATCTTCTTTGACAGTTGCAGGGATCCTGTCGATCGCCGCAGTAAAGACCCCGGGCATCCCGGAACAGTCGCTTTTCCATAGACCGCCCCTGACCGGCTGCCTCTGTCACGCTAACAACAAAAAGGCAGAGTTTACAGTGTTGTGCCGGGATTAGGAGATTACTCTCCTATCCTGTTCAGCACATCAACCACATAAGCCTTTTTAATGAATTTTCTTGTTTTATTGTTATCAAATCTCCTGTTTCTTTATTCAAATAATGTTTGTGGCTTCCTTTGTGCCTTGCCGGAACTTATCCGTATGCACCTAAGACTTTTTCAAAATCCCTGCGGAGTTGTTTCTGTATTATGAGAAAATAGATGAGTGGACTGAGACGGTTTCTGATGAATAAGTGCATGGAAACGGCCGTCCCCAAAGCACTTATTCATGCCACAGAACATTTTACAGGAAAAAGCGGATGCTTTGAGATCTTAAGCTTCTTTTACTGTACCAGAGCACCCAGCTTTTCCAAAAATGACTGATAGAATGCCCGTTCCTTCATCTGCTGCCGCTGCACATCTATACTGTTTAAATTCGCCGTAGAACGCGGGTGGTCTAAATCATACAGCGCCTGCTCTGTCACCCTGATTGCCGACTGCACCGTGCTTCCGAGCAGATCATTTGAATCGCTGATTCCTTTCATCCATTTATCTGCCCTCTGTACCATCATCTTCGAAATATGCGTCAGCATACCGTTCCCGGACATTCCAAGCCCGTTCACACCTGCTTCTTTAGCTGCATCCATCCACGCCTGCTTCACCTCCTCCGGCGCGTGGGCGCCGACTGATGCAAAGGCTTTCTCCTCGGAATTATTTCTCTCTTCCGCGGCCTTCTCTGCCACAGTTTCTTTGAATGACAAAGTTTCTGAGACCGCACTCTGATCTGCTTTCTTTGTTCCGTACCATGCCGGACTTCCCATCGCTCCTATTCCATTAACGCTCATTTCCAAATGTCCTCCATTATTTTTATTTATGCGCTGCCGTCATTTATTTTATCGGCAGATTTTTAAGTAGTTTGGGATACATGGAACGAAAAGCATATAAAATGGAATGAAAAACCTTCATCCTTTTCTTCAACATAAGGCAGGCATAAACCTGGCAAACAGATATAACCCCTCCGGACCGGCGCTGACCTCATGTGGCACGCCTGCTTTAAAAAACATCAAAAAAATAAAGGCTTCCCCATGTTTCCATGACAAGTATGAAAAAGAGCACCCATAGATCCATAGTCACTCCGCCCCCTTAAACAAGGTATACTGTCGTTTCACTTTCGGATATCTTGACTTTGGGACGGATATCACCTTTCCTGTGGTCAGGACCATGACATAGCTGCTGAGCTTCCCGACATACCGCATGTTGATGAGGAAACTCTGGTGTATCCGCACGAAGCCCATCCCCGCCAGTTCCGCTTCAAGCTCATCCATCTTCTTATAGATGCTGTACGTCTGCCCTGCCGTGTAGAACACGTTCTTGTGCCTGCTGGTCTCGATATAGATGATGTCGTCCTCCCGCAGGATATCATCCAGGCACTCCGGCAGCGTCTGCTCCAGGTCATCCTTACTGTCATCACAAATCACTATCTTCATTCTTTTTTCCTCAATTCTGGATTTTTTCATTATAAACTATATCGGATTATGGAATATCTAAACAAACGCTTACCAAACGCCATTGCACCAAACTCCCATAAACTGCACGAAACGACCATAGGCGCAGATCATAACCGTCTGCCATTTTGAAATATAAAGAAATGGATTTTGAATTCTTAAGATATTACCGGTGCCGCTTTTCTTTCTGTAGAAAACATATGGATCACTAAAATCAGGCAGATGGATCCCTCCTATACTGCCTGTTTCTGAAAAACACCTGTTGTGCAAAGAACCACGAACCGAATTGACCTGCATTATTTCACTTCTTCTGGTAAGTTACCTGCTAATATCTCAATACAGTAACTTTGTAACGATACCCATTATTTTCCAGAAATTCTTCACCCAAGAATACCACTGCCTGATCACTTACGATCTTTATCCCGTTCATACTTTCATAATTATCGTTATACAGGACGACAGGCTGTCCATCGACTTTCCCGTCCACAATGCGCACACCGCTGATCTGATACATGGAGTAATTGACCCATTCCATCAAAAACATGTGATCCCCGTTTGCGCATACACAGACGAAGGGATCATAAGTGCCCGCGTTACCCGATATCAGTTTTGTTTTTACCGGCTTAGAACGGATATCCTTGATCAGATAAACATCCCCGCTCTCCTCCTGGACGAACAGGCCCGCCTGCGTATACCTGACAGGACAGGCCGGTGTATTTGAATATTCCGGCAGCGCTTCCACGGTGGCAGTAGCTGGCAGGAGCAGCCAATTATAAGACATCGTATTGTCAAAAGTACCAGGCTGCTCCCGCACATAGATCTCCGTGCCGTCAGCATTGGGACAGACGTTCCTCCATGCAGGTCCATTTCCCTTCATCTGAAACGAAACGGCTGTATAACCAAAGCCATCCTCCGGGTCATTTTCCATCTCATAGCGGGTCACCTGCCATTCCTTGTAAGCGTCTCCGCTGTCGCCGTTCTGCCAGGAAAAAAGCATAGTGCCGTCATCACTCCAGATATAGGAAAAGCTCTCCTCCTGCTCCCGCCATCTGTGCAGAATCTGCCTGGTCCCCTGACTTGAACAAAGAACGATCAGCGTCATCTCCTCCCCATCCTGCACTTCATAAGAAAGATATTCTCCACCTGGAGCAATCGATACATTTGTCAGAGAACGATCATCCACAAACACACTGCTTAAGACAGTATCTTCCCTTGTGTCAATAACCTGATAGACATATCTGCCATCTTCTTTTTTCAGCAGGCAGAGCATATCTGTCCCCACATCTCCCCATGCCAGACTGATCACATTCTCTGCATAACCGCTGCCAATGTACTGCTGGATACGATCGAAACGAAATTTTTCCGAATCCATTACCTGATTTTCCAAAGGAGGAAGGACAATGGTCTTATCCTGCTCTCCCACATTACAGCCGCTTAAAACTGCCGCTGTCAGAATCCCTCCCCAAAAAACAATACAGCGTTTACGTTTTCTTCGCTTCATATCTCCATTCCTTTCGCCCCGCTTTTAGACTTTCTCATGCTGATCCACCGCCGGAAAACAGATGGTAAATATAGTTTCTTTGCCGGGAATACTGGCCGCCTTAATGTATCCCTGATGCTCCTCCATGATCCTGGCGGCAATGGAAAGTCCAAGGCCGGCACTTCCCAGTTCTCTTGATAACCCCTTATCCACCCGGTAAAACGGTTCAAAAATCGTTTCCAGATCTTCTTTCCGGATTCCCTGCCCCTGATTAGATACCGTGACCTGAACCTGCCCGCCTTGTCCTGTGAGCTGAATATGGATCGGCTTTCCCGGTTCTCCGTATTTGATGGCATTGTCGATCACATTGATCAGTACCTGTCGGATCTTATCTTCCTTTCCGACCACAGGGAGGCATTCTTTTGTCCCTTTCAGTATCAGTGTATTATCATAACGGTTGGCTTTGATCTTCATGGTTTCCGTGACATTCTCTACAATCTCTGCCAAGTCAAGCCGCCTCACATCCTCTGTATCCGCCTTATCCTGCAGCTCCAACAGCTGTACCACCATTCGGTGAAGCCGGGTACTCTCCTTCAATATGTGTCCTGTTCCGGTATAAAACAGCGCTTCATCCCCGGGTCCGTTTTTCTCCATCAGCTGCGCATATCCGGAAATCGTGGTAAGGGGCGTCTTCAATTCATGAGTTACATTATTGTAAAATTCCTGACGGCTGCTCCACAGCTTGAGAATGCGGTCCTTGTCCTCCCGGATCTTTTGAAACTGTTCCTCTGTTACCTGGAGCATTTCCATATAATTGGAACACAATTCCCCGATCTCATCCCTGCGCCCCTGCAGCTGCAGCCTGCTCAGAATGATGCTTCCCTGCCTGCCGTCAGCCAGATGGGTGGAAATCTCACTGGCCGCCTGACTCAGCCTGCGGATGGGCAGCAGTATCCGATAGACTGTAAACCAGATGATCAGACAGATCAGGGTGAAGACCGCCACCATGATCCAGACCATCCGTTGGATCATATCCGACTGTCCCCTATAGAATTCCCCATAATCAAAAAAGCTGCTGATAATCCCGATAAACTGCCCATTGAGGTTCACGGGCATGGAAAAATACACCTCACATTGACCGCCTTTTCCATAGCGGATCACAAAAGCGCTTTCCTGTTCTCCGGCTCTTGCAAAATCCTCCTGCTCCTTCCGTAATGCAAAAGCCCCGGCATCTCCTGCCAGCAGCGCTCCCTCAGGACTGCAGAGAAAAATCCCATCATATCCGGCATTCCTTAACTGCTCTTCTATCTCGTTCTTATACAGCTGAAAACTGACGGCGTCCATCCTGCTGTCATTTAACAGCAGCGTCTGCTGTACATAGAGCAGACTGTTATCACGCACCCGCTGCATCTCCTCCGTGATCTGCTTTTCAATCTGATACCGCATCTGTATTCCTACAAAGTAAGCGACCAAAAACATCCCGGCAATCCCGGGCAGCACAATCCAAAGGCTGCTGCGGAATAAAATACTGTGAAAAAAGCTACGTTTCTTCCGGTGCATACTTATACCCCACTCCAAATACTGTAACAATGGCTTCTCCCGCACGGAGCTTCTTCCGCAGACGCTGTATATGCATATCTACCGTTCTGGTATCCCCCGCATATTCATAGCCCCAGACAGCATCCAGCAGCCTTTCCCTGGTAAAAACCTGCCTTGGATGGCGGGCCATCCACACTAACAGATCAAATTCCTTCGGCGTCAGTTCCACCGGCTCCCCGTCCTGGACAACAGCCCGCTCATTTTCATAAATCTGACCACCCGGAATGCTGATCTGCTCTCTCTTTTCCGGCCCAAGGGTCTTCTGAAAGCGCCGCAGAACCGCCCGGATGCGGATATTGACCTCCCTTAAGTCAAAAGGCTTGGTGATATAGTCATCGGCTCCGCAGGACATCCCGTACACCTTATCTTCAATGGCTCCCCGTGCCGTCAGCATAATCACAGGGATATCGTATTTGTCCATCATCAGTTTTAACAGATCCACTCCGCCCAAGTCGGGAAGCATCCAGTCCAAAAGCACCAGCTGCGGTTTAAACTCTTCCATCGCCAGCATTCCCTGTGCCCCGGTATAAGCACATTTTACGGTAAATCCTTCCCGGCACAGGTCATATTTTAAAAGATCCGCAATGGGTTTTTCATCTTCTATGATGAGTATCCGCGTTGCACCAGCATCCATTTCTCCCACTCGTTCCATCCTTGCACCTTCCTGCCCGCCCTGACGGGTCTTTCGTTTGATATTTGGAAGCACCTTGCTCAAAATGCTTCCTTTTACTATTGACAAACACCCTTCTCAAAGTATATCGGATACCACGGCGGAAAACTATAAATCGTCCCTGTTTTTCTGCTGTGATTCGCTTTCCTTGTCCTGTATTTCTCCAACAGCTTTAAAAGATACTCCCTGTGAAATGTTACCGTGGACAGCTTTTGTATTGTTTCATTGCTGATAAATGCGAAAGAGCGTTCATTGTCTTTCCAACAAACGCTCTCCTGTCTTAATGGGAAATCTCTTTACTGATCATCCATTGATACTGCAAAGGTATCTGCTATTAACGGCAATAAAGCTCCCCACCCTTCTTCCGCTTCAATAGGATAGCAATAGTTGACGCCCCATACATCATTTTCAAATTCATTAAGCCTGACTTTGTATATCACTTCACCTTCCTGCCTGGTCATATCAGAATTTTCCAATGTATAGCCGGCACTTTTCAATTCCTCCTTAACCTGATCTCCGGTTTTATCATCATAATGAGTTATCCAAAGTTGAACCTGACCATTCAGCACAATCTTTCCCTCAAACGCAGCTGTCCATGCATCGTTTGCGTGCTGCTGCCAGTCTCCATCTGTTAAATAAATAACATACCCTTCTCCTGCAAAAAGTGTGGCGGGCATTTCCTCCATCTCACCTTCTCTCATGATCTTAAGGACCATTTTATCCTCTGTATACTCTTTTTCTGTTTTCTCTGCTTCTGCCTCTTTCTCTGTTTTCTCCACTTCCTCTGTTTTCTCCGCTGCCTCGGCCTTCTCTGCTGCCTCGGCTTTCTCTTCTTTCTCCACTTCCGCCGCTTCTGCCACTTTTTCTGTTTTCTCCACCTTCTCCTCAGAAGTTTCAGGTACTGGCGTATTTTCCAATATGGCATTATCAGCCGTGGAATCCTCAACAGGCAGAATATTCTCACTTTCTGATTGATCTGACTGGTCAGACTGATCAGATACAGCCTCTGCATTTTCTTTTGTCATCGAGCAGCCTGTCATCGTTCCAATACTGATCGTGAAAACAGCTGTGCATATCAATATGAAAATTCCATTTTTCTTCGCGCCTTTTATAAATATTTTTCTCATAGTTTCCTCCATGCCGAAGCAGTTTTTTGCGAAGGCTGCGAGCCAAATTTCAAATTTGGCTCTGCAATCCCGAGTTTGTGGCTCCGGCACAAACTCGCAGTTGAAAAATCAGCATATCAGTGTGATTTTTCAACCTTTGACCTTTCTCTTTTGTAAACTATGCATTGTTATGTACATAACTATCATATTATCCATTTCATACAGCTTTCAATGCTCTTTTGATTCTTAGTTCCAACTCTTTCTTTGGCAGCCGAATCTTTCCGCCATTATACTTCTGTAATCGGTTCAAACACTCAAAATATTCTTCTTTTCCAATATAAACACCTTCGTACAACTGATCCAGAATTCCGATCGTTCCCATCACAGATATACCTTCCCTCTGCGCTGCCCTCCTGAGCGGTCCATCACCTGTCAACAAAGTGATTCTACGGCACTTGGCCATTGCCAACGCAACACCATCATAAACAGAAAGCTTTGGATAAGATTCCATATATATTTCAGCACAGAAAAACTCTTCTTCCTCCAATTCGGTCTCAACCAACCCCAATGCCAATAAATTCTCACTTAACCCTGCCGGTGATAATAGTTCATCATGTATCGCATCTTCATTCATCAAATAAATATACGGCAGTCTAAAGGGCAGCTCCAGCTGTTCAATCATCATAAAATCCAGCCACACATTGGTATCGCTACTAATATATTCCATCCACAGCCCCCTCTTCTGAAAAACACTGCTCTGCTACAAACGAATAGGGCTGTTTCAATAATTCTGCGCCTTTCTGTATGGATATCTCACTCTCACTGACTGCACGGAATACCAACTGCATAAATAAACCTGGTTCTTCTTTCCGGATACGAGTTGGCTCATGCTTCTTCCATCCCGCCTGACCAGCTTGAATATAAAAGTTTTTTGTCACATTGTCATTTACGATCCCACAGAGATTCGCACGCTTAACCAGAAGATACATGGAGATACCATATTCCTTGCACGTGAGGATCATATCTTTCGTGATGGCCGTTCTTCTGATTCCCAACTCTCTTTTTGCATCAGGAACAGGAAAAAGGAAAGCGCCACTGATTGCGGTCGCCATCTTTTCGATTTGCTTTCCCTCCATGTCATCCGGCCATTTAAATATAAAATGTGCCAGCTCATGTGCGATTGTAGATCTAATCCTCTCCGTACTCATCCGACCATTCACTATAATATACGGTCGTCCATTCACTGATCCATTCATTCCCGAGAATGCATTATTCTCAAGCTCCATTACATATATCAAAATGCCCTTATTCTCCAGGAGCTCGACCAGATTGCCCACCGGCCCGAACTCTGAAATACGAAGATATTTACGCATCGCCATTGCATTTTCTTCAACATTGTCAGTTAACATCAGCCCATGACAAACCGGTGCATCCGGCAGTACATCTCCTCCAAGAGCATCAATGACCGAATAGAACCTGCCCAGATATTCTTCTACAGATTCTTTTATATACTCCTGCTGCCTGATAGAAAGTTTACTGCTCTTCCTGAATTCTCCATGCGCAAACACAAGTTTCGTATTTCTATTGTTTAAAAAGTCGGTAGTTCTTACCCCCAATGCCTTTGCAAGTGCTCGGATCATATCTATACCCGGCTTTCTCTCTCCACTTTCGTAATAGCTAATCGTCATTGCGGATACCCCAACCAAAGAGGCCAGCTGTTTCATGGACATACCACTTTTTAATCTATAAAATCTCAAATTTTTACTGAACATTTCACCGCCTCCTTCTGTTTATATTTTAACATTTTTGACAGAAAAGTAAACAAACAAAAAGACATATCCTGCTAAATTTTTCACAGGTTATGCCTTGTATAATCTCACACTATTTTATATCCGCTCCCAGATCTCATATCCCTGCCTTCTGGCCGAATCATACACCGGACGCATATTCTTCATCAGAATATTATAAAACTCCTCTTTCGAGTTTCCTTTACGGTACAGCTCCTGGCCGGCCCAGATAGAATGCAGATTATCTCTATAACACGCTTTAAATAATCCGTAAATTCCTTCTTTACCGTGTATGGTTTCATACATCATATATTGGTTGGCGGCGAATCTGCCAAAGAACGGATCCCACTTGGGGAGTTTATTGCTCTTGGCAGAATTCAAAGAGGAATCCATCGGCATCAGATTCCAGAGCTCGTCGTTCATCACAAAGGACCACGGGATAAAATGATCCACATCATATTGCTTCGGCACTACCGGATCGCCTGTAAATACATCTTTTACTTCTCCTATATCCAAGATTCCTTCCCAGAGTTTACGCACTCTGTTCAATTTCCGCATCTTCTCATCCATAGGAGCCAGCTTATAGATCAGACCCGGGATTTCCGGATTATTATTTTGAAGCCATTTTACTTTTTCATACTGGATCCAGCCAAGTATTGAGACCGTATGATCCTGAATCATTTTGATCCAGGAAGTATTGAAATAGACTTCTTTTTTCAGCCGGCTTCCGGAACCCAGCGTATAAGGCAATGGCGTTATCGCCTGATCAATACGCTCAATATATGCCGTCATCCTAACAACACTTCCCCATTCTGCAGGCTCGATGCTTTTGCGGAAAAACCCGGCCAGAGCGCGGTACGGCACCATATTGGTAAGCTGCTCTTTGTATTTCTTCAATTCGGCATTATAATTTTTTATCTCGTTTTTGATTTCAACTTTTGATGCATTCGCCGGAAGTTTACTCAATTCAGACAGATAGAGGATCGCTCTTTCCAGCCCGTCTCTCACATTACCATCGCTTTGCATCCCGCTTAAATGAATATGAAATTCCCTCACAGAATACCAGGCATTGGCTATCATCTCATCTATAATCTCGTCGAATGTAGTTTCTGTTTTATTCTCGGAGATCAGTCCAACGATTGCCTCCAGCCAGTAGAATTTATAGCAATAAGACGGATCCTTCATCATCTGTGAAAATCCTTCGATATCCAGAGAACTGTAATATTTACCGTCAATATTCAGTGTATATCCTATTTCCGCAGGATTATATTGAGCCATTGTTCCTCACCTCTTCCCGGCCGTACATCAGCTGATATCCATTGTTCTTCTATCTGTAAGCCGCCAATTTCTTCGATAAAGCCGGCAAACCTTGCCTCTGTCATATCTGTAAAGTATCTTCCATTGCGTTCACCCGAAAAAGTTCCGTATTTAAAGGATGTATAGATAATGCCATTGGCTTTCAGTGCTGCCTGCATCTTACGCATAACATCGGCCAGTTCGCTCCAAGGCAGGTGTAGAATAGATGCACATGCCCAGATGCCATCGTATTTGTGAATCGCTGACAATTCCCAGAACAGCATGTGACGGGCTTTTGTACCGGTGTATTGCGATGCAAGTTTACATAACTCCAAAGATCCGTCTATGGCTTCGACATGGTGGCCCTGCGACAGGAAATATTTCGTGTCGCGGCCGGATCCACAGCCGAAATCAAGGATTGCAGAGCCTTTGGCTAATTTTGATAAAAATATGTTTTGTGTATCCTCAAAGTTTACCGATACTGTACTGTCATAAAACTGCTCAGCCTTATTGTTATAATATTTGAGAGTATTCAGATCCTGCATGCTTTTTACCTTTTCTACTAATTTAATATATCAGAAATTACTTAGTCGCTGTGCCGGCAATCTCATAACAATTCCATTCTATCATGTCCTTTGGCCCGCCTCAATCAAAACCAGATATCCTTTGAAATAATGTCAGGATAAGGCTCAAAAAAGGAGCCCCGCCCACGCAAGACTCCTTCTTTCCCAACGCTTTCCCATCACTTTCCTGTCTTTATATCCCTACCTCGACGGCACCATCCGTATGATCCTGCCCGCGAACTCGTTAAAGTTCTGCGTCTGCAGGATCACTCTTCCCGGTCCGGTCAGCTTCGTCAGGAACAGTCCCTCACCGCCCAGGAAAATATTCTTAAGCCCCTTCACCGTCTCGATCTCATAACTCACCGACCGCTCGAAGGCCACCACATTGCCGGTATCCACCTTCAGCACCTCACCAGGAGCCAGATCCTTCACCACCTTGTTGCCGTCAATTTCCAGAAAGACCATGCCTGTTCCGCTGATATCCTGCAGGATAAATCCTTCACCGCCAAACAATCCGGCGGAAAATTTCTTCGTAAATGTTACATTCAAGTGCACCGTCTCCTGCGCGCAGAGGAAAGCACCCTTCTGGCAGATCATGCCGCCGTTCGCTCCCACGTCCACCGGAAGCACTTCGCCGGCTACGGTCGATGCGAAAGCCACCATACTGCCTGCCCGCTCCGCCTTATAGGTGGCCATAAACAGCGACTCCCCTGTAAACATCCTGCCGATGCTCTTGCCCAGGCCGCCTCTCATATTGGAATCCATAGCGATCCCTTCCGACATCCAGGCCATCCCGCCCGACTGTGTGTACATGGATTCCCCCGGCGCATCGAAGAGCACCTCCACTGCCGGCATTGTGTCGCCAATGATTCTGTATTGCATACTCAATTCCCCCTTATGGTAAACTATTTACACGAAAATCGAATGTTACTCTGCAATTTTCATATATCTATTATATTACCACTTTTAATGACTTGCAGACAACTGTCAGATTTGAAAATACACCCGGAAGGCAGCAACTGCAACAACATACATAAATTCTGTCACCTGCTTTCATATATTATTCCAGATGTCGAAAGAACCAGTTTCTTCTGAAGGAAGAAAAATATGATAAGCTGCATAAGGAATACTATAAGTGATAATCCTATAGCGACCAGCGTTATTTCAAATATGCGTGTAGCAGAAGATGCTTCCATAAAACGGTTTATCATGAATGAAGCTGTGACACATCCGCAAATTGCAGGGAAAAAATAAATAAGCCCTATCTGTTTTCGGATCATCTTTTTCAGGTCATTTTCTTTTAACCCAAGATACATTGCCCTCTTGTAGCTCTCAGTATCCTGCATTATCGTTCCTGCAATTTTCAATCCCATTATCATAGTTGCTGACACAAAAGAAATAATGGCAATAAAGAAAATCAGGATCAGATAAACCGCGCCTGCCTCCATCTGGACATCAAGCTCCGTCTGTTTTGCATAAGGATAAAATTCCCACCATCGGGCGGCATACAATTCGTTTCCATCATAAGGGATATAAATATCTTCATAATTCTTTATTTTATCTTTAATAACCTGATTCTGCCAGCTCCCAAATATCTCCCCCTTGTTTATTGCTACAATCTCCGCCAGAAGTCTCTTTTGAAACTCACTGCTGTTTTCGGTATTACTGCCATGAAACAGATAATAGGTCATTTTATAGGAGGAATCCAAAGTATCACTTATTCTGTAAAAAGTATTATCACTGACGACTGCAAAGGAATTTATCTTTGCAGTTTCATTCAGTACACTTTCCTTTGAGACCAGTTTAATTTTTTGCAATGTAAAGTCTTCTTTTATACATGGATTATAAAACAGTCCTCTATCTTCCGAGCAGGTTTGAAACATGGAATCATCGGAATCCTGAAAGTAAATATATCCGTCATCCGGAACAGACAGGTTCATGCCGGAAAGTTTATTAAAATCGGACACATTAACAACAATTTCCGGTGCCCACTCATTTCTTGAAGCATCCATATACTGATGCTCCCGTCCCAGCAGAAGCATATCCAATGAATGCCATTCGTTTAAAGAAATACCGCTTTCTTCTGCAAAGGAGCGTATCCTGCTTTCATCAAGCTTCTCTCCTGATTCCCCGGCTAAAACAGCATAATCATATGGTTCTTCCTTGATTAAATAGTAAAGTTCCAAGAATATGCCCCCATTAAAACATATAGAAAATACCGTAAGCGTAATCAACAGTGAAGAAACAAATAAGGACAATGTGTATTGGTTCCCTTTTTGCCTTACAAGATTGTAAAACAGGATATCTTTCCGATATGCGTTAGGAAAAAAACGCTTTATAATGCTCCCCATAGAAGTAATCTGCGCCGTCAGAATATACATTCCAATCACACTGACGCCGAGAAAAAGAACGGAGAAACTTTTCAGTGGGTAGATAACCGCAGTAATATTAAACATTATCAGTCCCAAAGGAACTGCTGTCAGCCCTACGATACCCAAAAGCGGGTGGGCGGCTTTCACCTCCTCACCTTCAGATGATGAACGCAGAATCCTGATCACATCTAATCCTGCTATATGAACTGCATTTCTGATACGCAGGATAACCCATGCCAATGTCCATAACCCTCCTGCAATCAGCAGCCCTTCCCATCCAACGCGAAAGGCTTCATCCGTATAGGAAATGAATAAAGACAGCAGAGACCATATGCCAAAAGAGAACGGAACGGCCAAAGCAAGACCGGCAGCCCCTCCAATCAAAAATGTCATGTCAAGCTGCCTGTTTTGTATTTTAACAACAGATTGTTACTATTCACAGTCGGTTTGATGGAACGACAAATAAAGCGGAGCTGTAACACC
>OFFQ01000632.1_pt1 | contig 25798 bp, 22 predicted proteins | sample 1521411 | NCBI WGS metagenome assembly OFFQ01 (sample SAMEA3504110, study PRJEB24116) | mouse gut metagenome | biome: mouse gut; feature: mouse-associated habitat; material: faeces | place: Denmark | collected 2011 | reverse complement strand
GTATACCAACCAGGGGAAGCTCAATCTCTTCAATGCGAAGTATGAACTGGATGAGGGGCCTATAGAGGAGGGCTGCGGCTGTCCGGCATGCAGAACCTATTCAAGGGCTTATATCAGGCATCTTCTGAAGGCGAAGGAGATGCTGGGCATGAGACTGTGCGTGCTTCATAATCTGTATTTCTACAATACGATGATGAAAGAGATCCGGCAGGCGATCGAGGACGGGAATTATCAGGAATATAAGGCTGGGAAGCTTGCGGGCCTGCAGGGGATGTGACGGCATATGACAGAGCTGTTTGCCGGAACTGTTGCGTTAAGATTCGAAAAAGAATATAAAATAAGCCGAAATTGCTTGATGAATGACGGATTATTGTGTATGATAGGAACAGTGTTTCATTACAGATATTTATAGGAGGAAAGATTATGTACGCATTAGCTACGCAGAGCGCAGGAGGAAGCTGGGCATTACTGATCGTTGTATATGCAGTTATTTTCGGCGGTTTTTACTTTGTTTTCCTGAGACCGCAGAAGAAGGAGCAGAAGCGTGTGGCTGCGATGCTGGCTGACATGAGCGTTGGTGACTGTGTGCTGACGACCAGCGGTTTTTACGGGATCGTCATTGATATTACGGATGATACGATCATTGTGGAGTTCGGCAGCAACAAGAACTGCCGTATACCGATGCAGAAGTCGGCGGTCGCACAGATAGAGAAATCTGAGACAAATTAAGTTTTGCACAAAAGAGCCTGGTTTTGGTTGCCGGAGCTCTTTTTTTCTGCATATTTAGGACTGGGCATTCACAAAATGTATCAAAATATAAGAAAAGTTAATATTTGGATATTGACAACAGATAAAGAAGAAGGTAAAATCTTAAATTGTGTAAAGGAACAAGTATTGTTCGGAATTAGCAAAAGGAGGAGAAGTACTATGAAAAGGAGATCTTTAAAGTTTATTGCATGTGCAGCGATCATGGCAATGTCATTGTCTGTTACCGCCTGCGGTGGTTCCGATGATGCGGCACCGGCAGCTGAGACAGAGGCAGCTGATGACGCAGCTGAGACAGAGACACCGGCAGAAGACGCAACAGGTGACGACGCAGCTGAGGCTGAGACGGAAACAGAGGCAGAAGATGAGGCTGAGCCTGAGACAGAGGAAACAGAAGACGAAGGCGCTGATACAGCGGCTGCAACAGGTGAGACAGTGGAGAGCCTGCTGAACGATCCTGCGGTAAAGGCACAGTACGAAGAGAAGTTTGCTGAGTATGAGGAGCAGGGTATGACTGTTTCTGTCAGCGCGAAAGGGAATGAACTGATGATGTCTTTGACATTTAAGGATGCTTCCCAGGTTACAGACGAGGTGGGCGAACAGCTTCAGGCAGCTCTGGATGATGATGCGATGGCATCTGTTTTCTCAGGACTGGCAGGCGCGCTTGATTCATCCGTAGGCGGCGAGGCAGGTACATGTACTTATTCTGTATCTTATCTTGATCCCGACGGAAATGTGCTGGCTGAGAAGTCTTACACAGCAAAATAAAAGGATATCATAAGTAAGCAGAAAAGGCGGATCAGCAATGGTTCGTCTTTTTTTCTTGAAATTTGGGGTAGAATGGACTATGATAAATAAGTGATATTCTGACTTTACATATTTATGCAGCTTTTTTGTATAAGATGGTACAGGAATGGCAGGGGCTGTTTTTGACAGGGCCTGCAGATAGAGTGTCTGTGCCGCAGAAGGGGCAGGCAGGAACAGAAAGGAATAAGAGAGCTATGGAATTAAAGATCACATGTATTCCGGGCGACGGTATCGGTCCGGAAATCGTAGCGGAGGCCAGGAAAGTGCTGGATACTGTGGCGAAGAAGTATGGCCACACGATACACTATACCGATATTCTGATGGGCGGTGCGTCCATCGACGCCTACGGGGTGCCCTTGACGGAAGAAGCAGTGGAGACGGCAAAAAGCGCGGATGCGGTACTGATGGGTTCTATCGGTGGCAATACCGCCATCTCACCCTGGTATAAGCTGCCGCCGAATTTAAGACCGGAGGCGGGGCTTTTGGCGATCCGCAAGGCTTTGAATCTTTTTGCCAATCTGAGACCGGCCATATTATACGACGAGTTGGTGGACGCATGCCCGCTGAAAGAAGAGATTGCGGCGGCGGGATTTGACATGATGATCATGCGGGAGCTGACCGGCGGGCTTTATTTCGGGGAGCGGAAGACCACGGAGACAGACGGCGTCAAGACGGCGGTGGATACGCTGGTCTACAATGAGCATGAGATCAGAAGGATCGCGGTCAAAGGCTTCGAGATTGCCAGGAAGCGCCGGAAGAAGGTGACCAGTGTGGACAAGGCGAACGTGCTGGATTCGTCCCGTCTGTGGCGTCAGGTAGTGGAAGAAGTGGCGGCGGACTATCCGGATGTGGCGCTGGAACATATGCTGGTAGATAACTGTGCGATGCAGCTGGTAAAAGATCCGGCGCAGTTCGATGTGATCCTGACGGAGAATATGTTCGGGGATATTCTTTCCGATGAGGCGAGTATGGTGACGGGCTCCATCGGTATGCTGGCTTCGGCCTCTTTAAATGATACGAAATTCGGCCTTTATGAGCCGAGTCACGGCTCCGCACCAGATATCGCCGGTCAGGATATCGCCAATCCGATCGCCACGGTACTGTCGGCGGCCATGATGCTGCGCTACAGTTTTGATCTGGACAAAGAGGCCGACGCCATGGAACAGGCCGTAAAGCAGGTTCTGAAAGACGGATACCGCACTGTGGACATTATGTCTGAGGGATGTACGCAGGTGGGGTGCAGACAGATGGGCGATCTTCTTGCACAGCGGATCTGAGCACAGCGGTTTATCCGGAATGCAGGAGCAGGACCGGGACAGCCGGGGCGCCGGGAAGGGAAGAGACATACTGACATTAAGGAAGGGATTGCATGGAACGAAGAGCTGTTCAAAGAAAACTGGATATTGAGACGGTGGTCTTTCTTCTGTTCTTTCTCTTTATGGCAGGTTATTATGGCTGGCGCATGTTTGCCCTTACGCCCTGGTATGACGAGCTTTATACTTATTATTATTTTATCAGCAGAGGGCCGGTCTATGCGGCCATCCACTGGCCCCTGCCGAACAATCATATTGGCTATTCCGTGCTTTCCGCATGTCTTGGCATATGCGGGAGTCCGGCGGTGGCTCTGAGAGGAATCTCTTATCTGTCCAGCCTGGGCAGTCTGCTTCTTGTCTTTTTGATCGGCAGGAAATGTTTTGGCAGGGGAATCTGTCTTGTGCCGGTGTTCCTCTTTGCCGGCATGAAGCTGGTGAACCAGCTGGCGGTACAGGGCAGAGGCTATGCTTTTGTGACCTTCTGCTATCTGGCGGCGCTGTGGGAACTTCTGCATATTGCGGTGGAGCACCGGGGCAGGGCGAGAGATTATATTATATTCGGGGTCAGCCTGACGGCGGCGCTGTATGCCATACCGAGCAGCGTATATGTGGTGATACCGGTGTGTCTGACCGGCGGGCTTGTGCTGCTTATGCAGGGCGAATATGGACGGCTTGGGCATCTGATCCTCACTTCGCTGGCGAGCGCTGTCTGTACGGCGGGGCTCTACGGGATCGTATGGCTGGCGATCGGCTCCAATCTGCTTGTGAAGACGGAGGGCAGCGCCTATTATGGCATGGGACATGCCGCGGTCATCCTGCGGGCGCCGTTTGCAGCGCTTGGCAGGGGAATCGAGTATATGCTGGCGACCCCTTATATCCAGAGTGTGGGCAGGGAAGGTTTCCTTGGGAAATATGCGGACTGGCTGCGGAGTCTGCTGAATGAATATTATCCGGGCGGTGTTCTGGTGCTGGCGGTATTGCTGCTTCTGTGTGCGGCTGCGGCCGCCTGGCGGATCATAGAGAGGCTGCGAAAGAAGGCATACTGGAAAGCAGGCGACAGCTTTATGGAGTGTTATCTGGTTTGCAGTATCGTGTGCATTCCGTTGCTGCAGATTGTACAAAGTTCGCTGCCGTATTACCGTGTTTTTTCCTTTGCGGGAGTGGTGCCTGCCTTTGCGGCCGCCTGGCTGTTGTGGCTGGTCGGCAGCCGCTGGAAGGAGACAAGTACGGTCACAGCTTCCGGAACCGGGAAGCTGTGGAAATATCTGTCTGCCGCAGCGACAGGGATATGCGGTATACTGTGTGTGACGCTGCTGCTCTCAGATTCCTACAGGGCACAGTACGGCGGACGGGAGGCGGCGATAGAAGAGGCCTGTGCACAGATTGACTGGTCAAAGGTGGAGAAAGCTGCCGTGACAGACTGCGATCAGCAATATCTGCTGTTATTTTTATATGGTATCGGGGAAGAGCGCATAACAGACAGGCCGGAGGAGGCCGATGTGGTGCTGGCTGACCGGTATCTGCTGCTGGGGCAGGGGGAAGACAGGCCGGAACTGGACGCGGATGCATGGAAGCTGTACACGACGGGTGATGAATTTGCACAGTTTGTGGAAACGGCCGGTATGCAGCCGGTTTATGAGAATGACAGATTTGTCCTGTACCAGAAGTAATGTTAATGAATAACGCGCGGTATTTAAACAAAGGGATTATGAAGAATAACATGCGTACAGGAATGGCAGGAAGACAGGAAATACAAAGCATCATGGGATATAAAGTATAATGAGATACGAAGCATTATGGGATACAAAACATCATGAGATATAAAGCATCATGAAATGCAAAAAATCATGAAATGTAAAGCATTATGAAATGCAAAACATCATAAATATATAGCGTTATTTAAAGATAAAGGAGAGAACTTATGAGAAGCGACAATGTTAAGGCAGGCGTACAGCAGGCGCCGCACAGAAGTCTGTTTAATGCGCTGGGATTTACCCAGGAAGAGATGGGAAAGCCGATGGTCGGCATCGTGAGTTCTTACAATGAGATCGTTCCGGGGCATATGAATCTGGATAAGATCGTCGATGCTGTGAAGCTGGGCGTGGCGGAAGCGGGCGGTGTGCCGGTCGTATTTCCGGCGATCGCTGTCTGTGACGGCATTGCCATGGGCCATGTAGGCATGAAGTATTCCCTGGTCACAAGGGATCTGATCGCGGATTCTACGGAATGTATGGCAATGGCGCACCAGTTTGATGCGCTTGTGATGGTGCCCAACTGTGACAAGAATGTTCCCGGGCTTCTGATGGCGGCAGCCAGGATCAATGTACCGACCGTATTCGTATCAGGCGGGCCGATGCTTGCCGGCCATGTGCACGGACAGAAGAGAAGTCTCTCGTCCATGTTCGAGGCGGTGGGTTCCCATGCGGCGGGCACGATGAGCGATGAAGAGCTGCGCGAGTTCGAGGAGAAGACCTGTCCGACCTGTGGTTCCTGTTCCGGCATGTATACGGCCAATTCCATGAACTGCCTGACGGAAGTGCTTGGCATGGGTCTGCGCGGCAACGGCACCATTCCGGCGGTCTATTCCGAGCGCATCAAGCTGGCGAAACATGCGGGCATGGCCGTGATGGCGCTTTTGCAGCAGAATATCAGGCCGCGGGATATCATGACGAAGGAGGCCGTCTTAAATGCACTGACGGTGGATATGGCGCTGGGCTGCTCCACCAATTCCATGCTGCATCTGCCGGCCATCGCGCATGAGATCGGCTTTGATTTCGATATCTCCTTTGCCAATGAGATCAGCGAGAAGACGCCCAACCTCTGTCATCTGGCGCCGGCAGGCCCCACCTACATGGAGGATCTGAATGAGGCGGGCGGTGTCCATGCGGTGATGAAGGAGCTGGCGGATATCGGGCTGTTACATACGGAGTGCATGACCGTGACGGGGGCTACTCTGGGAGAGAATATCAAGAATGCGGTGAACAGGAATCCGGAAGTGATCAGGACCGTGGACAACCCTTACAGTAAGACGGGAGGATTGGCTGTGCTGAAAGGAAATCTGGCGCCGGACGGCAGTGTGGTCAAGCGCTCTGCGGTGGTGGAAGAGATGATGGTACACGAAGGGCCTGCCCGGGTGTTTGAATGCGAGGAGGACGCCATAGCTGCCATCAAGGGCGGCAGGATCGTGGCCGGCGATGTGGTCGTTATCCGTTACGAAGGGCCAAAAGGCGGTCCCGGTATGCGCGAGATGCTGAATCCTACGTCCGCCATTGCAGGCATGGGTCTCGGTTCCAGTGTTGCGCTGATCACGGACGGCAGATTTTCCGGCGCATCCCGCGGCGCATCCATCGGACATGTATCCCCGGAGGCGGCGGTGGGCGGTCCCATCGCGCTGGTGGAGGAAGGCGATATCATCAGCATAGATATCCCGCATATGAAACTGGATATGAAGGTGTCGGAGGAGGAGCTGGCAGCCAGACGGGCGAAATGGCAGCCAAGAGAACCGGAAGTGACGACCGGATATCTGGCAAGATACCGCGAGATGGTGACCAGCGGCAACAGAGGCGCCATTCTGGAGATCGCGGGACATAAGGAACGTAACGTGTAACGGTGCAGGAAGCGGCACCGCTGCCGACAATACAGGAGAGCAGGAGGGAGAAATATGTTATTGACAGGGGCGGAGATCGTTGTGGAATGTCTGAAGGAACAGGGTGTGGATACTGTGTTCGGCTATCCGGGCGGCACGATTCTTAATGTATATGACGCTTTGTATCAACATAGTAATGAAATAAAGCATATTCTTACGTCTCATGAGCAGGGAGCGGCTCATGCGGCGGACGGCTATGCGAGGGCCACCGGCAGAGTAGGAGTCTGTCTGGCGACAAGCGGCCCCGGCGCCACCAATCTGGTGACCGGTATCGCCACGGCTTATATGGATTCCGTGCCGATGGTGGCGATCACCTGCAATGTGGTACTGCCTTCTCTTGGCAAGGACTCCTTTCAGGAGGTGGACATTGCCGGAATCACCATGCCGATCACGAAGCATAATTATATTGTAAAGGATGTGAACATTCTTGCGGATACTCTGCGCAGGGCTTTTGCCATTGCCGGAAGCGGAAGGCCGGGGCCGGTGCTTGTGGACATCACCAAGGATGTGACATCCAACAGTTGTGAATTCGAGAAAAAGGAACCGGAAACAGTGCATGTGCCTTCCCGGTATACGGAAGAGGAACTGCAGGAAGCGCTGTCGCTTCTGCGGGATGCGAAGAAGCCCTTTGTCTATGTGGGCGGCGGTGCGGTCATCTCAGGCGCCTACAAAGAAGTGCGGGCGTTCGCTGAGAGGATGGATACGCCTGTCTGTGATACGCTTATGGGTAAGGGCGTATTCGACGGCCATGACGCGCGCTATACGGGCATGATCGGTATGCACGGCACGAAGGTTTCCAATTTCGGCGTCAGCGAGTGCGACCTGCTGATCGCGATGGGGGCCAGATTCTCCGACCGTGTGGTGGGTAATCCGAAGAAATTCGCGGAACATGCCAAAATACTGCACATTGATATCGACGATGCGGAGATCAACAAGAACATCCGCACGGATGTCTCGCTGGTGGGAGACCTGAAAGAAGTGCTGGAGAAGATCAACGGACAGCTGGAACAGCAGCAGCACACGGAGTGGATGCAGCATATCGCCGAATTGAAGGCGTCGTATCCGCTGAATTATGACAAGACAGCGCTGTCCTGTCCGTATATCATCGAGGAGATCGACAGGATCACAGAAGGCGAAGCGGTGATCACAACGGATGTGGGACAGCATCAGATGTGGGCGGCACAGTACTATAAGTATTCCAGACCCCGTACACTGCTTTCTTCCGGCGGTCTGGGCACTATGGGGTATGGCCTTGGCGCCTGTCTGGGGGCGAAGATGGGGCGGCCTGATAAAGTCTGCATCAATATCGCGGGGGACGGCTGCTTTAGAATGAACATGAATGAGCTGGCGACGGCGAGCCGTTACGATATTCCGATCATACAGGTGGTGATCAACAACCATGTACTCGGTATGGTAAGGCAGTGGCAGACCCTTTTCTATGGCAAAAGATATTCCCAGACGATCCTGCAGGATAAGGTGGATTTCTGCAAAGTGGCGGAGGGCCTGGGCTGTGAAGCGATCCGGGTGACGAAGAAGGAAGAAGTGGCGCCGGCCATCGAGAAGGCGCTGCGCTTAAAGAAACCTGTACTGATCGACTGTCTGATCCCGGAGGATGACAAAGTATTTCCGATGGTACCCGCGGGTGCGGCGATCACGGAAGCCTTCGATGCGCTGGATCTGGCCGCAGCGAACAAGTAAAGAGAAGTACGGAAGAAAAACTGAGTATAAGGTGACTGGAAACGTCTTATGAGTAAAAGATTCGTAAAACATGCAGCAATCATTTTATGCATGATTCTGGTCAGTCTGATGGGAACCTACATCGGACTGGCCATTTACTACCATAACGCCTTTGCCTACGGCACCTGGATCAACGGCGTCTACTGTACCGGAAAGAGCATCGGGGATGTGAACAGCGAACTGGTGAAGGATTTTTCCTACGAGGGCCTTACGATTCTGGATAAGGACGGGAATACCTGCGAAATTGCGGCGGATAAGATCGGTTATCAGTTTGACTTCGTGAAGGCGCTGGAGATCTACCAGAAGCAGCAGAACGCCTGGATGTGGATCGACAGCCTTTTTCATGGGGAAAATACGCAGCTGGTGCCGGTCGTTTCCTATGACAGGCAGGCGCTGGCGCAGATTCTGGCGCAGCTTCCTTTCCTGAACGACGAAAGGCAGCATACAGAGGAAGAACGGCAGGTGGCTATCATCAAGACCGGCCAGGGATATGAGCTGGTGAACGAGCGGGTGGATGTCCTGTCGGTGGAGGAGGCCGAGGCGGCGATCGTGCGTGCGGTGGAGGAGTCCCGCAGCGAGGTTTCTTTGACGGAGGAAGGCTGTTATCATGATCTGGAGCTGACTGCCCGGATGAAGGATACGCTGGCGCTGTGGGAGAAGGTGAACGCCTTTCAGCAGTGCGGGATCGTCTATCAGATGGGAGAAGAACAGGTTCCGGTGGATGCGGCGGTGGTCTGCGACTGGATTAAGCTGAATGAGGACGGCAGTTTCGCGCTGGATGAGCAGAATGCTCTGCAGCTGCGGGAAAATGCGGTGGAGGAATTTATCGACAGACTGGCGGATGAATATGACACGGTGGGCGCCAGCCGGCAGTTTCGGGCGACCAGAGGGGAGACGATCACCGTGGAGGGCGGCATATACGGCAACAAGCTGGACCGGAAAGCGGAAGTGAAGTATCTTAAAGAGGCATTTCAGGACGGCAGACGGGAAACGCACGAGCCGGCCTATACCCAGATGGCATGGAAGCAGGGCAAAGATGATATCGGCGGCACTTATGTCGAGGTGGACATGGGAGAGCAGATGATGTATTACTATGTGGACGGCGTACAGAAGCTGAGCACCCCTGTCGTGACGGGCAATACCTCGCGCAGGATGGGGACGCCTTCCGGGGTCAACTATGTGTATCTGAAACAGCGTAACCGCGTTCTGCGCGGACCCGGTTATGCGTCTCCGGTGGACTTCTGGATGCCGGTCAAAGGCGGAATCGGGATTCATGACGCTTCCTGGCGCAGCAGGTACGGCGGAACGATCTATCAGACCAACGGATCACATGGGTGTATCAATACGCCGCGGGATGTGATGGTGGAGTTGTATGACAGCGTGGAAGTAGGGACGCCGGTCGTGATGTTTTATTAAGAAAAACTTCTGACAGGAAAAATTTAACGTTTTAATTGACTAAAGCGTTGTTTGAGGGTACAATGGGGTTTGTTTAGAGTATGTGAGGAAAGAAAGAGGAGAGGAAAATGTCCAGAGTGTACAATTTTTCAGCGGGGCCTGCGGTGCTGCCGGAGGAAGTGCTGCGGGAAGCCGCGGAGGAGATGTTGGATTATAAGGGAACCGGCATGTCGGTAATGGAGATGAGCCACCGGTCGAAAGCCTATGATACGATCATCAAGGAGGCGGAGGCGGATCTGCGCACATTGTTAAAGATCCCTGATAACTATAAAATACTGTTTCTGCAGGGCGGCGCCAGTCTGATATTTGCTTCCGTGCCGATGAACCTGATGAAAAACCGCAGGGCAGGGTACATACTGACGGGACAGTGGGCGAAGAAAGCGTTTGCGGAGGCAAAGATCTACGGCGAGGCCGTTGCGCTTGCGTCCTCGGCGGACCAGACTTTTTCCTATATTCCGGATTGTTCTGACCTGCCGGTTACGGAGGATATGGACTATGTCTATATCTGTGAGAACAATACGATCTATGGCACGAAATTCCACAAACTGCCTGATACGAAGGGGAAAATTCTGGTTTCCGATGTCTCTTCCTGCTTTTTGTCGGAACCGATGGACATCTCGGCATACGGTATGGTATATGCCGGTGTACAGAAGAACGTAGGCCCGGCGGGAACACAGGTGGTGATCATTCGGGAGGATCTTCTCACGGATGATGTGTTGCCGGGAACGCCGACGATGATGAAATATAAGATCCATGCTGATAATGATTCTCTATACAATACGCCGCCCTGCTATGGGATCTATATCTGCGGCAAGGTGTTCAAGTGGCTTCTTAAGAATGGAGGCCTGGAAGCCATGAAAGAGCTGAATGAGAAGAAAGCCGCCATATTATATGATTTTCTGGATGAGAGCAGTCTGTTTAAAGGGACGGTAAGAAAAGAGGACAGATCGCTTATGAATGTGCCTTTCGTGACAGGCAGCGATGAACTGGATGCGAAATTTATCAAAGAGGCGTCAGCAGCCGGATTTGTAAATTTGAAGGGGCATCGAAGCGTAGGCGGTATGCGGGCAAGCATCTATAATGCGATGCCGCTGGAAGGTGTGGAGAAGCTTGTGGCGTTTATGAGGACTTTTGAAAAAGAAGCCTGACGGACAAAAGAGCATGAAGGAAAAGAGGATGGATGAATGTTTAAATATCATTGTTTAAATCCCATTGCAGAAGTGGGACTGGAGAAATTTACAGAGCAGTATTTGAAGACAGATCAGGTGCAGGAGGCTGACGGTATTTTAGTGAGAAGCGCCGCCATGCATGATATGGAACTGCCGGAGAACCTTCTTGCCATTGCAAGGGCCGGAGCCGGGGTCAATAACATTCCGCTGGACAAATGTGCGCAGCAGGGGATCGTAGTCTTCAATACGCCAGGGGCCAATGCCAACGGTGTCAAGGAACTGGTGATTGCCGGTATGCTGCTTGCTTCCCGCGATGTCGTGGGCGGCATTGAGTGGGTGAAAGAGAACCAGAGTGACGAGAATGTCGGGAAGAATGCGGAGAAAGCCAAGAAAAATTTTGCAGGAACGGAACTCGAAGGGAAGAAGCTGGGAATCGTAGGTCTCGGTGCAATCGGTGTCAGAGTTGCCAATGTGGCAAAGCATCTGGGAATGGAAGTGTACGGCTACGATCCCTATGTCTCCGTAGACGCGGCGTGGAATCTGAGCCGCGATGTAAAGCATGTGCTGAATGTGGAGGAGATCTATGAGGAATGTGATTATATCACCGTTCATGTACCATTGCTGGAATCCACGAAGGGGATGATCGGTCAGGCAGCCATCGATAAGATGAAGGACGGCGTGATCCTGCTTAATTTCGCGAGAGATCTTCTGGTGGATGAGCAGGCGGTGCTTGCGGGTATTCAGGCTGGTAAGATTCGCAAATATGTATCTGATTTTCCCAATCCGGTTACTGCCGGTCAGGATGGCTGCATTGTGATCCCGCATCTGGGAGCTTCCACGGAGGAATCGGAAGATAACTGTGCGGTGATGGCGGTAAAAGAGTTGAAGAATTACCTGGAAAACGGAAATATCATTAACAGCGTTAATTATCCGAAGTGTGATATGGGTATCTGTGCGCAGGCGGGACGTGTGGCCATCTTCCATGAGAACAAGGCTAATATGATCACCAAATTTACGGCTTGTTTTGGTGATATCGGCATTAATATCTCTGATATGACAAACAAATCCAAAGGAGAGGTCGCATACACGATGCTGGATATTGAGACGCCGGCTTCCACACAGATTATTGAAAAGCTGCAGTCCATAGACGGTGTATTCAGAGTGAGAGTTGTAAAATAGCACTGTCGGATTGATGTTATGTGTCGGTTTACAGATTGTATCCTGACAGGACATTGACCGTACGGCAGAAAATAACCCCGACATGATGATCCATACTGGTCAATCATGCCGGGGTTATTTGACTGGCAAAGTCAATTGAGACGGTTGGCGATCTGAGAGAAATCAGCGCTCCCGTCCTCCTCCAAAGTTGCCTGAAGCTGATTCTCAGCTTCCACAGAGGCTTCACTGGCAAGATCCATATAAAGAATGAAAATGTCTTCCACCGACACCCCCTTTTCGTCGGCAATTTCCTGCATGACAGGCTTCAATGCCTCCAGCTGAAAAGAGATCCTTGTCTTCTGTGGATCAATGTCTGCCAGCGCCTTCTCTGCATAGGCATTGATTCGATCCAGAATTTCCTTATTTTCAGATGTCATTTATGCGTCACCCTTTCCTGTTTCTGATAGGATAATTTTAGCACTTCGCGCTTGTACTGCATAGCCTAATTTGATAAAATAAAAAAGATATATAGTTGTGATTGTTCAGACAGGAGGCAAGATGGCAGATATTAAACCTTTTCGGGCGATCAGGCCCAGAGCCGATATGGTGGACCAAATCGCGGCGCTGCCGTATGATGTGTACAGCAGGAAGGAAGCATATGAGAAAGTACGCGGAGATGTCTGCAGCTTCCTGAGAATAGACAGACCGGAGACACAGTTTCCTGAGGAGCATGATATGTATGCATACGAAGTCTATGAGAAAGCGGCTTCCATGCTGCAGGAGATGCAAAGTTCAGGCTTGCTGCTGCAGGAGGAGACGGAAGCTTATTATATCTATGAGCTGGTCATGAATGGACACTCACAGGTGGGAATAGGCGCATGCGTATCGGTGGATGATTATGAGCGGCAGGTGGTAAAGAAGCATGAAAATACCAGAGCGGAGAAGGAAACCGACCGAATCAGGCATATAGACCACTGTAATGCGCAGACAGGTCCGATCCTGCTGGCCTATCGAAGGCGGGAACGGATAGAGCAGGTGGTGCGGGAAGTCATGCAGACAAGCCCGATATATGATTTTACGGCAGAAGACGGGGTCATACACAGGCTCTGGATCATGGACGGAACAGAGCAGATAAAATTTATCCGACAGGAGTTTGCACAGGTGGAGGCGATCTATATCGCGGACGGGCATCACAGATGTGCTTCGGCAGTCAGGGTTTCCGGGATGAGAAGGGCAAAGAGGCCTGTCTGTACCGGTAAAGAAGAATTTAACTATTTTCTGTCGGTGCTGTTTCCGGATGATCAGTTGATGATCATGGACTATAACAGAGTGGTCAGAGATTTAAACGGGTATACAGAAGCGGCATTTATCGAGGCGGTCAGTGGTATCTGCACTGTCACAGTCATGGGATCAAAGCCCTTTCGCCCGGCGTGCAAAGGCCAGATCGGCATGTATCTGAAAGATACATGGTACTGTCTGACGGTCAGAGAGGACTGTTATACCGGTGATCCGGTAGAAGATCTGGACGTGGCGATTCTGCAGCGCGAGATTCTGGAGCCGCTGCTTGGCATCTCAGATCCCAGGACAGATAACCGGATTGATTTTGTGGGAGGTATCAGAGGTCTGGAAGAACTTGTCAAACGGGTACATGCCGATGCGGCCGTCGCTTTTGCCATGTATCCGACGGATATACATGAGTTGTTTGCGGTAGCTGATGCGGGCAGATTGATGCCGCCTAAGTCTACCTGGTTTGAACCAAAGCTGCGGAGCGGCATATTGATTCATAAGATAGAAGGAGAACAGGGAGGGGTACTATGAACAAAAAACTGTATAAATTGATGAACTGGCCACAGATTGAGGAAATCGTTTATTCCGAATCGGATGATCCGCATGCGATCCTGGGTGCGCATGTGGCTGGGAGTTCCATACTGGTACAGACATTTCAACCGGGAGCGAAGAGTATACGGCTGCAGCTTCCGGAAGGTGACAAAAGCTATCAGATGGATCTGGTCGATGAAGAAGGCTTCTTTGCGGTTCTGATTCCCGGGAAGAAGATTCCGGAATATGAATATGTTATCGAGTACGAAGACGGAACCCTGAAAAAGGTGCGGGATGCCTACAATCATGCGCCGCAGATCACCCGGGAGGATACCGAGAAATTCAATGCCGGGATTCATTACATGATTTATGAGAAACTGGGCGCGCATCCCGTAAAGATCGATGGGGTGGAGGGTGTATTATTTGCCGTGTGGGCTCCCAATGCCCTGCGTGCCAGCGTGGTAGGAGATTTCAACAGGTGGGACGGCCGGGCGCACCAGATGCGGCGCCTCTGGGATTCCGGTATTTTTGAACTGTTTATCCCGGGTGTAGAGCAGGGGGCGTGTTACAAATTCGAGATCAAGGCAAAAGGCGGGCTTACCTTCCTGAAGGCAGATCCCTACGCCTTTGAACAGCAGCTGCGTCCTGAAAGCGCTTCGATCGTCAGAGAGATCAACGGTTTTAAATGGGACGACGACAAGTGGATGAAAAACCGTGCCGGCATACAGTCAGAGGACAAGCCGATCAATGTATACGAGATCTATCTGGCATCTTTTGCAAAACCGGACGACGGAAGGGAATATTATAATTATCGGGAACTCGTACCGAAGATTATAGAGTATGTAAAGAAGATGGGCTATACGCATATTGAGCTGATGCCTGTCATGGAGCATCCGCTGGATGCTTCCTGGGGATATCAGGTGATCGGCTATTATGCCCCCACATCGCGTTACGGCAATGCGGAAGATTTTATGTTCTTCATGAATGAGATGCATAAGGCCGGTATCGGTGTGATCCTGGACTGGGTGCCGGCGCATTTTCCAAGAGACACATACGGACTTTCCAACTTTGACGGGACATGCCTGTACGAGCATCAGGATCCCCGGCAGGGCAGTCATCCGCACTGGGGTACGCTGATCTATAATTACGGCAGACCGGAAGTGCGCAACTATCTGATTGCCAATGCGCTGTACTGGGTGGAACAGTATCATGCAGACGGTATCCGGATCGATGCCGTTGCGTCCATGCTGTATCTTGATTACGGTAAGAATGACGGTGAATGGGTGGCAAATATGTACGGCGGTAACGAGAATCTGGAAGCGGTCGAGTTTCTGAAGCATCTTAATTCGATTATGAAGAAACGCAGCCAGGGTGTTCTTATGATCGCGGAAGAGTCTACGGCATGGCCGAAGATTACGGGCAGTCTTGACGAGGACGGCCTGGGATTTGATCTGAAGTGGAATATGGGATTTATGAATGACTATCTGGATTACATCAAGACCGATCCGTATTTCCGTTCCGGGCGTCATAACGAACTGACTTTCAGTATGATCTATGCCTACAGTGAGAAATTCATGCTGGTGTTCTCCCATGATGAGGTGGTACACGGCAAGGCAACATTGATCGGTAAGATGCCGGGTGAGCGTTCCGAGCAGTTTGCCAATATGCGTCTGACGTATGCCTATTATATGACTCATCCCGGCAAGAAACTGTTTTTTATGGGACAGGATATCGGCGAGTATAAGGAGTTTAACGAGTCAAGAGAAGTTGAGTGGGATCTGCTGCAGTACGAAGAACATGCAAAATTAAATCGTCTGGTGGCAGATATGAATAAATTGTATGCTTCCAGGCCGGCTCTGCATGAGAAGGATACTTCCTGGGAAGGATTTGAGTGGATCAACTGTATTACTCCGGATGCCTGCATGTTATCTTATCTGCGGAAAGCGGACAAACCGGAGGATTCTCTGGTGATCGTGGCCAATTTCGCCAATGTAAGACAGGAATTCCGGGTAGGTGTTCCTTATGAAGGCAAATATAAAGAGATTTTGAACACGGATGCCAGGATCTATGGCGGAAGCGGAGCAGTCAATAAAGAGATCTGCAATACACAGGAAACAGAGTGGGATGGTAAGCCTTATGCGATTGATCTGGTGAGCGCACCGCTGTCGGTCAGCATTTTCTCCTATACACCGTATACCAGGGAAGAGAAGGCACAGATCGAGCAGGAACGCGAAGAAGAACGCCGCAGGGCCAGGGAAGCGGAAGAGAGAAGGATCGCCAAAGAAGAGGCAGACGCTATCGCTGCCAAAGCGGCTGAAGCCAAAAGACTGGCGAAGCTGGCGGCGGCGGAAGCCCGGCTGAGAGCCAAAGAGGCGGAAGAGATGTTAAAGAAGGCGAAAGACGCCGAGGTGAGACTGCAGAAGATTCTGGAGACGCAGGAGAAGGAACAGAAACTGCAGGAAACCACTGCCAGGAAGAAGGCACCGGAAAAGAAGAGTACCGGTTCAGGCCGGACAACACGTAAAACACAGAAATAGAAATTCATAAAATTATGAAGACAGGGAATGTGCTATGGATGATTTGAAAGGGTTAGAGCAGATCGCACCGGAAGAGATCGATATGGGATTGATACAGAGCTATTTACAGCAGCTTCCCGATAAGGCACTGCGCTTCGGGGTGAGAGTTTTGCTGGCGCTTGTGGTGTTTTTGATCGGTATGCAGGTCATTAAACTGATACGCCGGATTGTCCGTCGTTCCCTGCAGAGAGGAAATGCCGATATCGGCGTCACACAGTTTCTTGATTCCTTTATTAAGGCGGTTATGTACAGCCTGCTGTTGTTCATGATCGCTTCGGGATTCGGTCTGGATGCCACAAGCGTGGTGGCGCTTCTTGGATCGGCCGGTGTGGCGATCGGTCTCGCAATCCAGGGAAGCCTGTCGAACTTTGCCGGCGGTGTGTTGATCCTGCTTTTGAAACCATTCCGGGTAGACGATTATATTAAAGTGGATGATAACGAACATGAAGGTACTGTAAAGGAGATTCAGCTCTTTTACACAAAATTGTCAACGCCGAATAATCATGTGGTTATTATCCCCAACGGAACTTTGTCCAATTCCAGCATCCTGAATATGAGCACGCTGACGGAGCGGAGGATGGACATTAAGGTGGGGATCTCCTATCAGGCGGATATCCGGCAGGCCAGGGAGGTTATCATGAAGGTGCTGGAGGAGGATCCTGCCGTTCTCAGTTCCAAAGACCGCAGGGTGTTTGTGGAGGAGCTGGCGGACAGCAGTGTGATTTTAAATGTACGCTGCTGGGCGGATAATGATGAGTACTGGGAATGTAAGTGGCGGATCACGGAGAAGGTTAAATATGCGCTGGATGATGCCGGTATTTCCATACCGTATCCGCAGATGGATGTCCATTTGGGATAAGATTTTTTTACTTGAAATTATGCCTTAAGCTATTATATAATAGATATTGTATCGCATCATGTATTGGACGGCATATTTAGTATGGGAGGGGACCCTATGTCAACAAAAACAGATACAGAAGTTATTATTGCCGGTAAAGTATTTACCTTAAGCGGTTACGAGAGTGAAGAGTATCTGCAGAAAGTCGCGTCTTACATAAATAACAAGATCGCAGAATACAGCAAAGTTGACAGCTTTAAAAGACAGTCTCTTGATACCCAGAATGTTTTGATGCAGTTGAACATAGCGGATGACTATTTTAAGGCGAAGCATCAGATCACACGGCTGGAAGAAGAGATCCAGAATAAAGAGAAAGAGATGTATGATCTGAAGCATGAGTTGATTGCCTCCCAGATTAAGCTGGAGAATATGGAGAAAAATATCCGCAGCCTTCAGACGGAGGCCAACGAGACAGCCAAAAAAATTGTCCGTCTGGAAACAGAACTGAAAGAGAAAGAGAAGAAGAAATAAGAGCTGGAAATAAGAATTAGAAATAGGAACTGGAAATAAGAACTGATAAAAGAGAAAGCCCTGTTGGGGAAACCCGCAGGGTTTTTTGTTTCACAGGAAAATGCGTCTACCGATACAGCAGGAAAACAGCAGGAGAGCAGGAAATGATGGAACTGTACAAAGAAAACAGAGAGAAAACAGGCCAGCGCGTGGAGCTGCTGGCGCCTGCCGGCAATTACGAGGCTTTTTTGGGGGCTGTCAACGCGGGAGCGGATGCGGTCTATTTAGGCGGCGAGAAATTCGGCGCCAGGGCCTACGCGGACAATTTCACGACAGAGGAGATCTGCCGGGCCATCCATGTGGCACATTTTATGGGACGGAAGATCTACCTTACGGTGAACACCCTTTTGAAAGAGGACGAATTCGCAGAGCTGATCCCCTATCTGCAGCCCTTCTATGAAGCCGGGCTGGACGGGGTGATCGTGCAGGATATCGGTGTGCTCATGCAGATCAGGCGTTGTTTTCCGGAACTGGCGCTGCATGCCAGCACGCAGATGACACTGACCGGACCGGAGGGCTGTGCCTTTTTGCAGGAGCTGGGCGTGGAACGCATCGTGCCCGCCAGAGAGCTGTCGCTGGATGAAGTGCGCAGGATCAAGGAGCAGACCGGTCTGGAGATAGAGTGCTTTATCCACGGGGCCATGTGTTACTGTTATTCGGGACAGTGCCTTTTCAGCAGTATGCTGGGCGGCAGGAGCGGCAACAGGGGACGCTGTGCCCAGCCCTGCCGGCTGCCCTATCAGATCTGCGACAGTGCAGGCAGGCCGCAGGCTGTAGATGCGGCATATCCTTTAAGTCTAAAGGACATGTGTACGATCACTTACCTGCCGCAGCTGATCGAAGCCGGCATTGATTCCTTCAAAATAGAAGGCCGCATGAAAAAGGCCGAATATGCCGCGGGCGTCACGGCGCTTTACCGCAAATATATCGATCTGTATATCCGGGAAGGGCGGGAGTCCTGCCGGGTCAGCCGTGAAGATCTGGACAGGCTGCAGAGTCTGTATATCCGCAGCGAGCTTCAGACCGGCTATTATGAGCGGCACAACGGGCGGGAGATGATCACCCTCCACAAACCAAGCTACGCCGGAAGCGATGAGAGCGTGCTCGCACAGATCCGGGCGGCTTATCTGCATGAACCGGACAGGGCAGAAGCAGCTGTGAAGGTCACTCTGGAAAAGGGGCGTCCGTCTGTCCTGCAGATCACGGGAGAGGCGGGAAGCGTTACGGTGGAAGGAGCGGCCGTGGAAGACGCCATAAAAGCGCCTCTGCAGGCGGAAGATGTGCGAAAGCGTTTCCTGAAAACGGGAAATTCCTGTATCCGGGTACATTCCTGCGATATCCTGATGCCACAGGACTGCTTCCTGCCGGTGCGGGCCATGAATGAACTGCGCCGGGCGGGAATCGAGGCATATGAGAGACAGTGTATCCTCAGACAGGGCATGAGTGCCGGAAGGACGTCCGACATAGATATACCGACTTGGTCAGTCAACGATACCGGACCGGTCGAAAAGCATACAGAGACCGATATTCTCGTATCTACATACGAACAGTTAGCCGAGGCGGTGCAGCATCCCTGCCGTCGTATCTACATCGACAGCGATCTGTATCTTGCGCGGTACAGGGAGGTGACGGCATGTATAACGGCCCGCGTAAATGCGGGCACTGCAGAGGGAGAACACCGTGCACAGCCTGCATATTATGTGGCGCTGCCCTATATCCTGCGTGCCGGGGACAGCGCTTATACGGAACGGCTGACGACACTTACGGCCAAAGGATCCGATAACGCAAACAGCCCTTTGATCCGCGGCTTCCTGATCCGCAATTATGAAGAAGCGGCCTTCGTACTCGGCCTGGAAGGCGGTTTTGAGATGGTGCCAGATGCGGGATTGTACTGCTTCAATTCTGAAAGCATCCGTTTCTGGGCACACTATTGCAGGGAGTATACTCTGCCCTGGGAGCTGAACCGGAAAGAAGCCGGAAGACTGGCCCGTTTTGCGCAGTCAGCCGGTATGCGTACCGTGATGACCGTATACGGCAGGATTCCGATGATGGTCACGGCCAATTGTATCCGCAGGACCGCGGGGCAGTGTCCGAAAGCCGGGACTGCCGCTGCTGCTTCGACATTTTTGCAGTTAAAAGACCGTTACGGGGTCGTATTTCCGGTAGCAATAAATTGTACACACTGCTATAATATCATCTATAATTCGGTTCCTTTTTCTTTACATCAGCAGGAGAATGTGGTAAAAAGAATCGGAGCGGATGTAATGCGCTATGACTTTACGACGGAGTCGGCTGCAGAGTGCAGGCAGATTCTGTCCGGTGGGAAACCTTTTGGCGAGTCCTGTACGACTGGACATTTGAAAAGAGGCGTGGAATAGCTTTTTATGGAATTATATATCACTGAACTTTCCAAGTATTTTATTACGTTGTTTATGGCACTTTATACATTGGAGTGCTTTCTTGTGTTCCGTTATCAGGACGAGGAGAGCCGTAGCGGTTGTTATTTCCGCCAGAGCCTGTTTATGTTTCTGGTACATTTTTCGTGCTTTCTTGTCATATGCTTTGAGACGGGGAACATAGAATATCTGTTTTTCTATGTGCTGCAGCAGATACTGATGTTTGCTACGGTGATGCTGTTCCGCATGGTCTATCCGAAAGGAACCCGGCTGATCGTCAACAATATGTGTCTGCTGCTCAGTATCGGGTTTGTGATCCTGACCAGACTGTCTTTCGAAAAGGCGATCAAGCAGTTTTTCATCGTCACGATATCGATCGTGGCGGGAATGCTGATCCCGTATTTTATCCATAAGCTGAAATTTTTAAAGAATCTGCCCTGGATTTATGCGGCGCTGGGCATCGTGGCGCTGGGCATCGTCCTGGTTCTGGGGGCCGTTACTTACGGTTCCAAGATCTCCTACTCCATAGCGGGGGTCACGTTTCAGCCCTCGGAGTTTGTGAAGATCGTGTTCGTATTCTTTCTGGCCAGTGCGCTTCATGAGTCACACGATCTGCCTCGGGTCATACTGACGTCGGTGCTGGCCGGGATCCATGTGCTGATTCTGGTAGCCTCCAGAGATTTGGGAAGCGCATTGATTTTCTTTATCGTTTATGTAATGATGGTATTCATAGCTACGGGCCGCTGGATCTACCTGCTGCTTGGCTGTGCCGGCGGGAGCGGGGCGGCCGTGCTGGCCTACCGCTTCTTTTCCCATGTACAGGTGCGTGTGCAGGCGTGGAAAGATCCTTTCAGCTGTATCGACGATGCGGGCTATCAGATCACGCAGTCGTTGTTTGCCATCAGCAGCGGCGGGTGGTTCGGGCTGGGCCTGTTTCGCGGTACGCCTGCGTCGATCCCTTTTGTGGAGGCGGATTTTGTTTTTTCGGCGGTGGCGGAGGAGCTGGGGATCCTGTTTTCCATGTGCATGATCCTGGTATGTATCAGCTGTTTCATCATGTTTATGGATATTTCCGTCAGACTGCAGGACAGATTCTACAGGCTGATCGCATTTGGACTGGGTGTCACCTACATTTTCCAGGTTTTCCTGACGGTTGGAGGCGGAACGAAGTTTATCCCCATGACCGGTGTTACGCTGCCGTTTATCAGTTACGGCGGCAGCTCGGTACTTACTACGCTGGTGATGTTTTTTATCATAGAAGGACTGTTTATCATTCGACAGGAAGAAGGAGCAAAGCGTGTCAAGAGGAAGAAAAGAAAGCGGCCGGTTCAACGGGAACGCTCCCGGACCGAAGAGCAGGAAGAAGAATAAGGGGAACAGACAGATTCTTGCAGTTACCTGGCTTTTCGTCTCTGTTTTTTTAGGTATGATGGGATATACCTGTTATTATGCCGCCACGAATAAACAGGAGTTGATCAATAACAGTTACAACGGCAGGCAGGAGATCTTCGCCGCACAGAATACGCGTGGAAGCATTTATGCCGCCGGAGGACAGGTTCTGGCTGAGACACAGACAGATGAGGACGGGAAGGAAAAAAGGGTCTATCCCTATGAGAATCTTTTTGCGCATGCTGTCGGATACGCTTCCAATGGCAGATTTGGCGTAGAGGCGGCGGCCAACTATTACCTGATCAATTCCAACGCCAGGCTGTCGGACAAGGTGGCCAGTGAAGTGGCAGGCGCCAAATATCCGGGCGACAGCGTGGTCACCACGCTGGATGTGAGCCTGCAGGATATTGCTTCCCGTTCACTGGGCGCCTATAAAGGAGCGATCATAGTCTCTGAGCCGGCCACGGGTAAAATTCTTGCCATGGTCTCGAAACCGGATTATGATCCGAATACGATCGATGCGATCTGGGACGAGCTGATCCAGGATAAAGAAAGCACGGTTCTTCTAAACCGGGCGACCCAGGGCCTGTATCCGCCGGGATCCACTTTCAAGATTGTGACGGCGCTGGAATATATCCGGGAGAATCCGGACAGTTACGGACAGTACTCTTACCAGTGCAGCGGCAGGTACAGCCATGGACAGGATACCATCAACTGCTATCACGGGTCGGTGCATGGGCAGGAGGATTTCACCAAATCCTTTGCCAAATCATGCAATGCATCCTTTGCGAATATCGGTATGCAGTTAGACCGGGCAAAATGGGGCAGTACCCTGAAAAATCTGCTGTTCGGTCAGGAACTGCCGGTATCTTTTGCCTATAACAAAAGCAGGATCGAGGTAGGTGCCGAAACTTCCGATTCGGAGATCCTGCAGGCGGCAATCGGACAGGGGGCCACGCAGATCACACCGCTGCATCTGAATATGATCACCTGCGCCATCGCCAACAAGGGCACGGTGATGAAACCTTATCTGGTGGATTACGTGCAGAATAACGAGGGGAATATTATCAGGCAGTTTTCGCCCGATGCTTATAAGAAGCTGTTTTCCGAGCAGGAGGCGGCGGTGCTTACGCAGCTGATGACGGCAGTGGTGGAGAGCGGAACGGGCACGAAGCTGTCCGGTCTGACCTATACTGCGGCCGGCAAGACGGGTTCTGCGGAATACAATAATGTGAAGACGGATTCCCATGCCTGGTTTACGGGGTTTGCGCCGGCTGAGGAACCGGAAGTATGCGTGACCATCATCATCGAAGGTGCGGGAAGCGGCGGGGATTATGCGGTTCCGATCGCCAGGCGGATCCTGGATGAGTATTTTGGAGCATGAGGCGGAGGATCCCGGGAAATCTTGAAACAGGATGCAGGAATGTGGAGTGAAATGGAGTAAGTTATGATTGAAGCTGTGAGCAGTGGCGGTGTTGTTATCTTTCGTGGGAAAATACTTGTGCTGTATAAACATCTGCACAACAAATACGAAGGGTGGGTTCTGCCCAAGGGAACGATAGAAGAGGGAGAAACGCAGGCGCAGACGGCGCTGCGGGAAGTTTATGAAGAGTCCGGCGTGCAGGCTTCTATCATGAAATATATCGGCAAAAGCCAGTATACTTTCCTCGTCCCCGAGGATACGGTGTCCAAAGAGGTACACTGGTATCTGATGATTGCGGACAGCTACTACAGCAGGCCTCAGCGGGAAGAATATTTTACGGATTCCGGTTACTATAAATACCATGAGGCGTACCATCTGCTGAAGTTTCCCAATGAAAAGCAGATTCTGGAGCAGGCTTACGGGATCTATCTGGACCTGAAGAAGCGGGAACTGTGGTATAACAAAACATCTAATTAAGGAAAAGTTAATGGTTTCTATCTGTTTTATTGCGGGGAAGTGTGTTAAAATAACTTAAGTTTTGTCCATTGGGGAATAATAAGAAAGAAGGATCATATTTTTATCAGGAATATCCATGAAATTTTATAAAAATCTTTATATTGGGAATACTATTAAAAATCCGGGGAAAACGCGGAGAAAACTGAAAAGACATGCAAAGCTGCAGAATGTATATGTGATCGCTTATATGGCGGAAAGCGGTCAACTGTCCATCTATCATAATCTGATGTTCCAACAGCGTTATTACAGAGAACATCAGCCGTATGTGATTGGAATTGCCGGGAATCATGATGAAGCTGTGGAGATCATCTGCCGTATCGCGGAGGAGTCTGTCCGTGAGACCGGCCGGGCGGATCTGGTTGCATATCTTTTTTCGGATCAGCAGGGAAAGTGCGTCCTGTGAAACAAAAGCATTCCGGGCAAAAGTGATGAGTTGAGAAGAGGGAATCGACGTTAAATATATGTTACATATAATTTTGCTTATTTTAAAAATCACAGGCATTATCCTGTTGTGCATCCTGGGCGTTATACTTCTGGCGGTCTGCTGTGTACTTTTCGTGCCGGTACGCTACCGGATCGAAATATGCAGGGAAGAGGGGGAGGACAAACCGCCGTTTGTGGTGAAAGCGAAGGTTACCTGGCTGCTGCATCTGGTTAATGTTCTTCTGTGTTATCCGGCCGATGTATACGTGCGCGTGCGGCTGATGCTGTTCACGCTGTTCAAAATACCGGAAACGGAGAAGAAACGTAACCGGACATCAAAAAAGAAAAAGAGAAAAGGAGATAAGGAGGAAGGTGAGCCCTCTGTTTCTGAGCGGGATGCCGGATCGGCGGGGACGCCAAAAGAAGCAGAAGCAAAAGAGCATACAGACAGGGACAGCGCAGCAGATCATTCTGCTGCAGAGGAGCTGGAAGTATCGGCAGAAAGTGAACATTCCGAAGAGGCAGCGGATTCGGAGGAGAGTTCTTCTACATCTCCTGAAGGACCGATCCGGAAGCTTATACGAAAGATCCGTGGCCTGTTCTACAGAATCAGACAATTTCTGGAAAAAATAAAGAGCGCGGTTCAAAAAATACGGTACACAATCCGTAGTATGTGTGATAAAATAAAGTCTACATCGGATACTGTGCAATATTATAAAGAAGTGCTGGAAAGCGATGCCTTTCGCCATTCCTGGGAATTGTGCCGGGGGCAGGCGGCTGTTGTACTGAAAGCTTTAAAGCCGGATAAGTTTGAAGCGGATTTGATCGTGGGGACGGGGAATCCGGCTTCGACGGGAGACATCCTTGCATGGCATGGTATGCTGTACCCGCTGATCGGACCGCATGTGCGGGTCGTAGGGGATTTTGAGCGGGCACATCTGGAAGGTTATGTGTTTATCCGGGGTAAGATACGAACGTTTACTTTTCTGCGTGTGGCATGGAAAGTTTACAGAAATAAAGATATACGAACATTGATCAGGTTATTTAAGAAGGAGGCTGTATAAATGGCGGAAAATAATTTCTCCGGTGTAATTGAATCTTTGATGAAAGGTATGAATGCGGTGATCGGCACGAAGACAGTGGTGGGAGACGCGACGCAGATTGGCGATACCATTATTCTGCCGCTGGTGGATATCAGTTTTGGCGTGGGTGCGGGAGCCAGCGCCAACGATAAGAAAAACGGCGGAGGCGGCGGATTTTCCGCCAAGATGACACCGAGTGCGGTGCTCGTGATCAAGGACGGCGCTACGAAACTGGTAAATATCAAGAATCAGGATACCGTTACCAAGCTTCTGGACATGGTGCCTGATCTGGTGAATAAATTTACCAAATCCTCCGGTCCGGAAGATGTAACCGATGAGGAAATCATTGACGCGGTGCAGAAGGACAAAGATCAGTAAAAAGATTTGGCCGGGAAAAGATTAATGATTGGACGACGCGGTGCATAGACTGTAATAACAGCATAAAAGGAGAAGCGCAGGCGATGAAGAAAATCTGCGGCCTGATACTGTTCTGTTTTGGAGGGGGCATGGCGCTGATGCTGTTTCTCCCAAAGACACTGACGACGCTGTTCTTTGTGATCGTGTGTCTGGTGCTGGGATATCAGTTATTCTGCTGCCCGTGAAGCCGATCAGCATATAATAGCAACATAAAAAGTCCGCTTAACTTTACGGCAGTTACGCGGACTTTTTAACATGGCTTTTTAACATTTCCTAAGCTCTCTCAACTAAACCTGACTT
>OFFQ01000628.1_pt1 | contig 25951 bp, 25 predicted proteins | sample 1521411 | NCBI WGS metagenome assembly OFFQ01 (sample SAMEA3504110, study PRJEB24116) | mouse gut metagenome | biome: mouse gut; feature: mouse-associated habitat; material: faeces | place: Denmark | collected 2011 | reverse complement strand
GGGAGGAGATCGTGTCTGTTAAGCCCCACGGAAGCGGGCACATCAATCACACCTTTGCCGTGGAGACGGCAAGCGGGAAGCAATATGTTCTGCAGAAGATCAATACGGACATCTTCAAGGATGTGGAAGGGTTAATGGAAAATGTCGTGAATGTGACAGCTTATCTGCGCAGGCAGATTGCGCAGGAAGGCGGCGACCCGGAGAGAGGGACGATGAGAGTGGTTCCGACCGTGGATGGGAAATATTATTATGTAGATGCACAGGGCGGCTGTTGGCGGGTTTACGTGCTGATCGACAATGTTATCTCTTTGGATCAGGCGGAGAATGAGGAAGCATTGTATGCCAGCGGTCTGGCATTTGGCAGATTCCAGGCTCAACTGACAGATTATCCGGCACACACTCTGCATGAGACGATCCCGGATTTCCACAATACACCCAAGCGTTACGAGACTTTTGAGAAAGCAGTGCAGGAAGATATCTGCCATAGGGCACAGAGTGTCTCGGAAGAGATTGCGTTTATCAGGGCGCGCAGGACGGATGTAGAGATTCTTGCAAATCTGCTTCAGGCAGGAGAACTGCCAATGCGCCTTACCCACAATGATACGAAGCTGAACAATGTTCTCCTTGATCCGCAAACCTACGAGGCAGTCTGTATCGTAGATTTTGATACGATCATGCCGGGACTTACGGCATATGATTTCGGGGATGCGATCCGTTTCGGCGCCAACACGGCGGTGGAAGACGAACCGGATACGAGCAGGGTATCTCTGTCGCTGCCGCTGTATAAGGCATATGTAAAAGGCTTTATGGAGGGCTGCGGTGAGCGGCTTACGCCAAAAGAGATAGAGACGCTGCCCCTGGGTGCAAAGACGATCACATTAGAGCAGGGAATCCGGTTCCTCACGGATTATTTGCAGGGAGATACCTATTATCAGACTTCCCGTGAGGGGCAGAATCTGGATCGCTGCCGGACACAGCTGGCGCTTGTGGCGGATATGGAGCGGAAGTGGGATGAGATGCAGATCTGATCGTTGTGGTGAAGTTATTTATCGAAAGTGATGTGGGGTTATGGCGAGAACGGTAAGCATCGGCAATCAGAATTTTGAAAAAATCCGGGAAAACGGTTGTTTTTATATTGATAAGACGGATTTTATACGGGAGTGGTGGGAAAGCAGGGATGATGTGACGCTGATCACGCGCCCAAGGCGTTTCGGGAAGACGCTGAACATGAGTATGTTGGAGCAGTTTTTTTCTGTCCGCTATCGGGACAGGGCAGATCTGTTTCAGGGTCTTTCGATATGGGAGCATGAGGCATACAGGCAGCTGCAGGGCACATACCCGGTGCTTTTTCTGACCTTTGCCGGCGTTAAGGAAAATACTTATGCGGGCGCGCGCTGGAATATCTGTATGAGCATAGAAGAGCAGTATAATAAGCATGATTATCTGCTGGAAGGCGACCTGCTCAACGAGAAAGAGAAGGCTTTCTACCAGATGGTCTCCACAGAAATGCCGGACAGTATTGCGGCGGTGTCACTGCGCTCACTTTCGGATTTTCTCAGCCGGTATTATGGGAAGAAAGTGATCATTCTGCTGGATGAGTATGATACGCCTATGCAGGAAGCCTATGTGAACGGGTATTGGAAGGAACTGGCGGCCTTTACGAGGAGTCTGTTCAATTCCACTTTTAAGTCGAATCAGTATCTGGAACGTGCTGTTATGACGGGCATTACACGGGTCAGCAAAGAATCTGTTTTTTCTGATCTGAATAATCTGAAAGTAGTAACGACCACATCCAGGCAATATGAAGACAGTTTTGGCTTTATGGAGCCGGAAGTTTATGAGGCGCTGGATGAATTTGGCCTGTCTGATAAGAAGGAGCAGGTAAAAAAGTGGTATGACGGTTTTACATTCGGGAACAGAAAGGATATTTATAATCCATGGTCTATCATCAATTTCCTTGAGGAGAGAAAAGTCGGTGCTTACTGGGCAAATACCAGTTCTAACAGTCTGGTCAGCAAGCTGATCCGAGAAGGGGATGCCGACATGAAAAAGATATTCGAGCATTTGCTGCAGGGCGGAACCATCCGGATGGAGATAGATGAACAGATCATTTATGATCAACTGTCTGTGAAGCGGAATGCGGTGTGGAGTCTTTTGCTTGCTAGCGGCTATCTGAAAGTGAAAAATTTTGAGACTCACGAAACGGAATACGGGGAATGGAAAGAAGACTACGAACTGGAACTGACCAATTTTGAGGTGCGGGTCATGTTTCGCAGGATGGTGAGCGGCTGGTTTGATCCTGCGTTATCCGATTACAATGATTTTATCAGGGCATTGCTGATAGACGATGTGAAGGCCATGAACCTTTACATGAATAAGGTAACGGCGGAGATGTTCAGTTACTTCGACACCGGCAGGAATTCTTCGACGGAGAAGCCGGAGCATTTCTATCATGGATTTGTGCTTGGATTGATTGTGGAGCTGGCCGACCGGTATAGCATCACATCCAATCGGGAAAGCGGTTTTGGCAGATATGACGTGATGCTGGAGCCGAGAACGGGAGATGGCGGCAGCCGCGATGCCATTATTATTGAATTTAAAGTTCAGGGTTCTGAGGAAAAGGAGCTGTCTGATACGGTAGAGGAAGCGCTGCGGCAGATCGAGGAGAAAAACTATCAGGCCGGCCTTGTCGCGAAGGGGATTCCGGCAGAGTGTATCCGCAAATATGGTTTTGCTTTCTGTGGGAAGAAAGTTCTGATTGGGAGCCGGTCCGTTAAAGAATGACATATTATGGTGTCAGGCATTGAGGAAGGCATTAAAGAAGGACTGTGTGGTTTCTATCTCTATTATAAGCAGCAGGACCAGATCATATGATAATAACGATAAAAAATAGATCAACAGGAATATTGATCTATTTTTTATTTGGTATGTTTTTGAGATAGAATTCGGCCAGCTTTAACGCGGAAGCCATTCATTCATAATTTCTTTATATGGATTTACATAATCCGGGCATAGATACTTTTCGCTCCAAGTCATCATTGTTTGAAGAACAGGGATAAAACTTTCTCCAAATTCGGTTAGGGAATACTCAACCTTTGGAGGAATTTCTTTGTATATTTCCCTATGTAGAAAACCGTCATTCTCTAACTCCCGGAGCTGCTTTGTAAGTGTAGATTGCGTAATGCCCTCAAGACGGCGCATTAACTCCCCAAACCGCTGCACCTTATAAAAAGCAACATACCACAGAATTAAGATTTTCCATTTGCCGCCTATGACTGATTGCAATTTACTCATAGGCACACAGCGGGCTACTACGTTTTTGTTGGTGAATTTGTTTTCAGACATAGAAACACCCCTTTCCGCTTCAAGTATATTTCAAAAATGAGAAAAAATCAAGGTACGGTCTTTTAACATCTTTAGTATATAGAAAAGTACTACTACTAAAAAAAGACAGTACTTGAAGTACACGAAGCAATGAGATATTTTAGGTGTATGACAAACAAAGAAAATTTTGAAAGAAAAAGGAGCGATAAAATTATGCACTACACAGGAACAATATGGCGACCGCCTTATGAAGCGTCCTCACTGCTTTTGGAAGTCACCGCAGGCTGCACACATCATAGCTGCAAATTCTGTACGCTGTATGCTGATTTGCCATTCAAATTCAAAATGTCACCGCTTGCAGACATAGAAGCTGATTTAAAAGAAGCAAAGGCACAGATGAAGCTATGGAAAAACAGCAGAGTTTCAAGAACATTTTTGACAGGCGCAAACCCATTTGTACTGCAATTTTCACGGTTAATGGAAATTGCAGACCTCATAAAAAAATACTTTCCGAGCAATAAAACGATTGGCTGCTTTTCAAGGGTAACAGATATTTCCTTGAAAACAGATGAAGAACTGTCAGCGTTAGCGACAGCCGGATTTGACCTTTTAACGATAGGAATTGAAACAGGTGATGATGAAGCATTGGAATTTATGCACAAAGGGTATCTTTCAAAGGATATTGTCACCCAATGTTCAAGGCTTGATAAAGCAGGTATCGGCTATAACTTTTTTTACCTTACGGGTATTTCCGGCATGGGAAAAGGCGAACAGGGAGCAAAGGCAACCGCCCGGATATGTAACCAGCTCCACCCTCAAATCATAGGAGCGAGTATGTTGACAATTTATTCCAATTCAGAGCTTTACAAGGAAATACAAAAAGGGAATTGGCAGGAAGAAGCAGAGATTGAAAAATACAAGGAATTAAAAGCTTTAGTTGAACACTTAGAAATCCCTGTCTGGTTTGGAGCATTGGGGGCTTCCAATCCGATACCGCTTCAAGGCACATTACCTAACGACAAAAAGAAAGTTTTATCCGTTTTGGATAAAATCATAGAAAGCGTGAGCGAAGATGAATTGCGGGATTACCGCAAAAATCTCCGACATTTATAAGGAGTGATTATATGCACTTTACAGGAAGAACATGGCGACCGAATTATGAAGCTGATTCCTGCATCATTCAATTAACTGCTGGTTGCACTTATCAGAAATGCCACTTTTGCAACTTGTATAAAGATGAACCTTTTGCAATGTCGCCGCTATCAGAGTTTGAAGAAGATTTGAGCGAGATTAAATCATATCAACCTCATGCGAGAAGAATTTTTATAACAGGCGCTAACCCATTTGCATTGAGCTATGGAAAATTGAAGCCGTATATTTTGACTGTCCGTGATTATCTGATTAAATGTCAAAGCATAGCCATGTTTGCCAGTATACGGGATATAAAAAACAAAGAAGTATGGCAGTTGAGGAAGTTACGGGCTATGGGTGTAAATGGGCTTAGTATCGGCGTTGAAAGCGGTGATGATGATACGCTTGTATTGGCGAATAAAGGATATACTTCACAGGATATTTTGGAACAATGCCGCAAATTAGACGAAGCAGGAATAGAATACTATTTTGTGTACATGACAGGATTGGCAGGAAAAGGGGCGGGCTATCGAAATGCAATAAACAGTGCGAAAATCTTTAGCCAGCTTAACCCTTATTTTATCTCTGTTGATTCACTTACACTCTTTCCCGGAACGAAACTTTTTGACATGGAAAAAGACGGTAAATTTATCCAAGCCGGAGAAAAAGAGCGTATTCAAGAATTACAGATGTTTATTCAAAGTTTGCAAATACGGACACATTTGTTTGCTAACTCAAAGTCCAACTTTTATCCTATTGTGGCATACTTGCCCAAAGAGCGTAATTCGGCAATCGCAGAATTGCAGTATGTTATTGATACGGTTGAAGAAAAAGAAATGAAGCATTATCGAGAATCGTTAAAATCATTAGAGTAAAAAAGAAAACCATGCACAGCCCCATGTGGGAGAAAGGAGGAATTTTCTATGCTTTGCACGGAAGCATACAAGGAACACATCATGTATACGTTTCATGGTTTTTGCAAAGTCGTTATCCGCAATGCAGCTATCACAGCATGGCGTGACCGGCACAGGCAACACAAAAGAGAAATATCCTTTGAATACCTCACAGAAGAAAGGTTTTACCCTTTAGGCACAACAGACGAATATTTTGAAGCACCTTATGAAGAATACCCCATTACGATATGCGGTCAGACAGTTATCCTTACCAATGGGGAACTTGCCGCCGCCCTGTTATCCCTGCCGGAAAGAAACCGGGAAATCATTTTCCTTTACTTTTTCGGGAATTATACACAACAGGAAATCGGGAAAATGTACGGACGCTGCCGGAGTACGACCGGGTATCAAATCCGCAGGACTTTACAGCTTCTGCACAAGGAAATGGAGGTGCTTTCACATGGGGAATCCGAACCTTTTGCCCTATGAAACGATTGTCCGGGCGACCAGCGGCGAGCCGGAAGCCGTGGACGAGGTTTTAAGGCATTACAGCAAGCGTATCCGAATCGCTGCCATTGAAAACGGGCATATCGACAGGGATACCGAGGACAACATAAAACAGCGGCTTGTCGCTGCCCTGTTCAAGTTCCGTTTTGATGAACAGACATACCGAAAAACTGAATAACCGCCGCTACATAAAACGGCACACCAAGACAGGAAATCAAAAAAGGTTTCCTGTTTTTTTGCGCCCATTTTTGGCATTTTCAGAAATCGCCAGTATTATGCCGTGCAAAGGGGGATAAAAAGAAATTTCTCAAAATTCCCGCCTATTCCGGCTTGTGCGGTTTTGTAAGGAATAGAGGGAAATTTCCGCAAATCACCGTCAGGCAAGTAAGGATTTACAAAAAATTCCATATTTTTAGAGCGCTAATTGCAACGTTTTACGGAATCAATGGTAAAAAAAGGCTTTTTTTACGCCGGCATTTGCGGTATACTATGAAAATAGGGGTAAGGGTGCTGAAACTCAAGTGCAGGGTCGGAAAGCACCTTACGGAGTACCTATATGCATAAAGAGCTTGTGCGGAAGAAGGAAATACCCAGCAGGTATACCTATATGCACAAAAAATATGTTCAGCACAAAGAAGGGAGAATGATTATGGCACCAATAGAAATAACAGAACAAAATTTTGAGCAGGAGGTATTAAAATCTGACATTCCCGTACTGGTGGATTTCTGGGCGGCCTGGTGCGGACCTTGCCGGATGCAGGGACCCATTGTGGACGAACTGGCAGAGGAGATCAGCAGCGTAAAATTTGCCAAGCTGGATGTGGACACAAACGGCAGACTGGCGCAGCAGTATGGAGTGATGAACATTCCCACCCTTCTCGTATTTAAAGACGGCAAGGTGGCCGGAAGCGCCGTGGGCCTACAGTCCAAGGAAAGCTTACGGGAGCTGTTGGGAGTATAAGTTATAAGTTTTGATACATGAGCGGCAGCAACGCGGCAGAATTGCAAATCTGCGGTACAAAACCGCGTGTCCCCTTGTCCGCTGAGGATATGGATACAAGATAAAGCAAGAGGAAATTCCTCTGATATAAGACGGCTGCAGAGAACATGCGCAGCCGGTGCACTGTCAGCCTGATAATCAGACAGCGCACGAAAATAAAAGGAGCAGCACAATGTATGATGCAGTAATGATTGGGAGCGGCCCGGCGGGCTTGTCGGCCGCTCTCTATACCAGTCGGGCGAATCTGACTACCCTTGTAATCGGCAAGGACCGCGGAGCACTGGAAAAGGCGGATCGGATCGAGAATTATTTCGGAATGGCGGAGCCTATTTCCGGCTGTGAGCTGGTAGAAAATACGAAAACCCAGGCCCGAAGCCTTGGCGTGGAGCTGGTGGAGGATGAGATCTTTCACATCACCTGGAACGGTCATTTCATCTTGGAGGGTAAAAACGGAACTTATGAATCCCTGACTGTACTTTTAGCCACAGGAACCGGCCGCAAAACCTTGAAAATAGAAGGCTTAAAGGAGCTGGAGGGCAGAGGCGTCAGCTATTGCGCCGTCTGCGACGCCTTTTTCTATCGCGGCAAGGAGGTTGCCGTTCTTGGAAATGAAGACTATGCCATCCATGAGATGAGTCAAATTCTCCCGGTGGTAAAGTCCGCCGTGCTTTTAACCAACGGCCGGGAGTTAAAGACGGAAGTGCCCGAAGGAGTTCGGGTGATCCGGGAACCCTTACGTTCCGTGGACGGTACGGAGCGGGTGGAGGGCATCACCTTTGAGGATGGAAGCAGTATCGCCGTAGAGGGACTTTTCATAGCATTAGGAAGCGCCGGAGCTATGGAGCTGGCCAGAAAAGCCGGAGCCTTCACAGAGGGGCAGAACATCAAGGTCAATGAGCGGATGGAAACCAACATTCCCGGCCTGTACGCAGCCGGAGACTGCATCGGCGGACTTCTGCAGATCTCCACCGCCGTAGGCGAGGGCGCCCAGGCCGCTATGTCCATGATACCCTTTGTCCGCCGGCAGAGAAAAGAAAAATAAGCAGGCATACAGCAATGAAAGCAGATACGGAAAAAAAAGCAATTCTCGCGGTAAGCTTCGGAACAAGCGTTTCCAAAACAAGGGAGAGGACCATCGATCGCATTGAAGCCGATCTGGATGAGGCATTTCCCGATTACAGGATATATCGGGCCTGGACCAGTAGGATTATCATAGCCAAGCTTCTCCGCCGTGACGGAATCCGTATCCTCTCGGTAAAAGAAGCTATGGAGCAGATGCAGCTGGATGGCATTACCCATGTGATTGTTCAGCCGACTCATCTGGTAAACGGCATCGAGAACGAGCGTATGAAGGAGGATGTACTTCTTAGCAGAGAGAATTTTACCTCCATCCTATTCGGTGACCCCCTTTTGACGTCTGCGGAGGATCAAAGGAAAGCTCTTCAAGCAGTAATGAATGAATTTCCGAATCAGGGAGAGGACGACGCGCTGGTATTCATGGGACACGGAACCACCCACTATGCCAACTCCGTCTATGCCGCCTTGGATGATATGCTGAAAGAGCTGGGGTATTCCCATACATTCCTCGGAACCGTAGAAGCCTATCCTTCTTTGGATATCCTCCTCAAAAAAGCGGCAGAGATTCATGCAAAGAAGGTAATCCTGGCTCCTTTCATGGTCGTAGCGGGCGATCATGCCATCCATGATATGTCCGGAGAGGACGAGGACTCCTGGCGAAGCCGTTTTGAAGCGGCAGGCTTTACCGTAGAATGTGTTATGAAGGGCCTGGGCGAATACCCGGGTATCCGCAGGCTCTATATTGAGCATGCAAAAGACGCGGAGCGGTCCTCTGATTCATGGAAATCATGAATTACGAAAAGCGTTCCATCTACATATACCATATGGGCATCCTATTCATGGGGCTGCTGCACGAAGAAAATGTATACAAGATATAATGGAATCTGATTTAAAATAAATGCCATATCTTGTATGTACAATCTTTGCTGCGGCAGTCCCGGACTTTATCCGCACTCTGTCGGCGCTCGTTCTCTCTGCCGAAAACCCATCCGCATCTTAATTTGCATCTTAATATTTTATGAAAATTGTTCACAACCCCTCACGGATATGGTAAACTTTTTATAAATGCGCAAAACAAAAACACCTATGTATAACATTCTTACCATGAAAAAGCGTTCGTGCGGTATGGTACAAATACAAGAGATTTACATAATGCAAAGAAGGTTATACATCCCGGGTTTTGAAAAATCAGAAAAGAGAGGACAAAAGCATGAGAGGTGTCTATACCAACGTCGTAGAGATCCGTCAGAAGATTTTCACTGAGGTCGCCCGTATGGCCTATGAGGGCGGCGACTACTCCCGAATCATCGATCTGCCTTACAAGATTATCCCCGGCGAGGTAGCAACCTACCGGGAAAGCGTATTCTTGGAGCGGGCCATAGTAGAAGAGCGTCTGCGCCTTGCCATCGGCCTTCCCTTACGGAAGATGACCGAGCACGCTCCCGTATCCCAGGGCATTGAGGAGAGCGCCATCGCTGAAAAATACTACGATCCGCCCTTGGTCAACATCATCAAGTTCGCCTGCCACGCCTGCCCCGATAACGAGGTGAGGGTGACGGACGCCTGCCAGGGCTGTCTGGCCCATCCCTGCAAGGAGGTATGTCCCAAGGACGCTATTTCCATCGTAGACGGCCGCTCCGTGGTAGACCAGGAAAAATGTATCAAATGCGGAAGATGCATGAAAAACTGTCCCTACGGCGCCATTATCCAGATGCAGCGTCCCTGTGCCAAGGCATGCGGCGTAGACGCTATCGGAACCGATGAATTTGGCCGGGCGGACATAGATTATGATAAATGCGTATCCTGCGGCATGTGCCTGGTAAACTGTCCCTTCGGCGCCATAGCTGACAAGAGCCAGATCTTCCAGGTTATCCATGCCATCAAGAGCGACGAGCCTGTCTATGTGGCCCTTGCGCCGGCCTTTGTGGGCCAGTGGGGGAAGGAGCTTCCGGCGGAGAAGGTGAAGGAAGCCTTCCGTCAGCTTGGCTTTGCCGATGTGATGGAGGTAGCCGTGGGAGCGGATCTCTGTACCATCGAGGAGGCAAGGGACTTTATGGAGGAAGTGCCGGAAAAACAGCCCTTTATGGGAACCTCCTGCTGTCCGGCCTGGTCCGTGATGGCCAAAAAGCTGTATCCTGAGTACGCCCACTGCATTTCTATGGCGCTGACCCCGATGGTTCTGACCGGCCGTCTGCTGAAAAAAGAGCATCCCGGCTGCAAGGTGGTCTTTGTGGGACCCTGTGCGTCGAAAAAGCTGGAGGCAAGCCGCAGAACCATAAGAAGCGATGTGGATTTCGTTCTGACCTTCGAGGAGGTTATGGGCATGTTCGAGGCAAAGGGCGTGGACTTTGAAGCTATCACCCAGACCGAAAAGCTGGCGGACGCAAGCGGAGACGGAAGAGGCTTTGCGGTAACGGGCGGCGTAGCCTCCGCAGTCGTAAATTGTATTCATGAAATCGACCCCGGCCGGGAGGTAAAAGTACAGAGCGCCGAGGGGCTGCGGGCCTGCCGGGAAATGCTGGATCTGGCGAAAAAGGGCCAGTACGACGGCTATCTTCTGGAAGGCATGGCCTGTCCGGGTGGCTGCGTAGGCGGAGCCGGCACCTTAAAAAGCCCTACGGCATCCAAGGGTCAGGTGAAGCTGAGTATGAAAAAAGCCGGAAGCAAAAGTGTATTTTCCAGTGATTACAAGGAATACCTGGAGATGTTGGAGGAAAAGAATCAATGAAGCTTATGATTGCATCAGACATCCACGGAGCAGCAGGCTTTTGCAGAGAAATGCTTGCGGCCTATGACCGGGAACAGGCGGAGAAGCTCCTTTTACTGGGGGATATTCTCTATCACGGCCCCCGCAATGATCTGCCGGAGGACTATGCCCCCAAGGAAGTGCTGGCCATGTTAAATGCCAGAAAGGAGGAGATTCTCTGTGTGAGAGGCAACTGTGACACCGAGGTGGATCAGATGGTCCTGGAATTTCCCATTCTGGCTGAATATTGTATTCTGTATGTAAACGGCAGGATGATTTTTGTTACACACGGGCATAACTTTAATGAAAAAAATCTTCCCATGCTGAAAAAGGGAGATATTCTTCTTCACGGTCACACCCATGTGCCGGTGTGCAGGGAGGCGGAACATTATGTATACCTGAATCCCGGCTCCGTGTCCATTCCCAAGGAAGGAAGCTGGCATGGTTATATGACGCTGGAGGACGGCCGTTTTACCTGGAAGGAACTGGATGGGACGGTAAAGCAGGAATTTTGCATATAAATGGTTGGTGAGAATATTTGGAACAAATAGAACGGAAAAAGGGACGGCTGCGGCCATCCCGGCTTTCCAAGGTACAAATTATTGCTTTGAGCTTTCTGGGAATTATTCTGGTGGGTACGCTGCTTTTGCTGCTGCCCATTGCAACGCGGGAAGGACAGAGCACCAGCCTGTTAGACGCGGCATTTACGGCGGTAAGCGCTACCTGTGTGACAGGACTGATTGTGCATGATACCTTTTCCCACTGGACCCTCTTCGGGCAGCTTGTGATTCTTTTGATGATACAGCTGGGAGGGCTGGGACTGATGGCTTTCAGCGTCACCTTTTCTCTGCTTATGCGCAGGAAAATCGGGCTGAAGGAGCGGGGGATTCTCCAGGAAAGCGTCAATACGCTGCAGATTGGCGGCATTGTAAAGCTGGTGCGTCAGCTGCTGTTTGGGACCCTGATTTTTGAAGGGATCGGAGCGCTCCTTTTGGCAATTCGCTTTGCGGGAGACTTTGGAGTGGGAAAGGGACTCTATTACGGGGTCTTTCATTCCATTTCAGCTTTCTGCAACGGAGGCTTTGACCTGATGGGAGTGCGGGAGCCGGGCAGCTCTATGACTTATTACGCCGGAGATCCTTTAGTGAATCTCACATTGATTTTTCTGATTATGATTGGAGGAATCGGTTTTCTTGTATGGGATGATCTGCTGAAAAATAAGTGGCATTTCCGCCGCTACCGCCTTCACACGAAGATTGTGCTGTCCATGTCAGCCGTGCTTTTGTTCGGCGGTGCGCTGATGTTCTTTGTGCTGGAAAGCGACGGTATTCTTGCGGGGGAGCCTGTGGGAAAGCAGATTCTTGTAAGTCTCTTTCAGTCGGCCACCACCCGGACCGCGGGCTTTAATACGGCTGATACGGCGGCTTTAAGGGACAGCAGCAAGCTTTGGATGGCGATGCTGATGTTTACGGGGGGCAATCCCGGCTCTACGGCGGGAGGAATTAAGACGACGACCCTGGCGGTGCTTCTTATTTATCTGCGTTCTACCTTAAGGCGGACAAAGGGAGCGGAGATTTTCGGGCGGAGACTGGAGGAGGATGTGGTCAAACGGGCGGCGGCTATTCTGACCTTAAGCCTTTTGCTGGATTTGTTCGGAACGCTGATTTTGACGGCGGTGGAGCAGCTTCCCCTGGCGGATGTGCTGTTTGAGGTGGTTTCAGCTCTCGGAACCGTGGGAATCTCGGTGGGAATCACAGGGAGTCTTAAGACGGTGAGCAAGCTGATTTTGATGCTTCTGATGTACTGCGGCAGAATGGGAAGCCTGACTTTTGCTCTGATTTTCACGGAAAACCGTCAGACGTCACCGGCTCAGAAGCCCACGGAGCGGATTCCTGTGGGGTGAGGGATTATGTAACTGGGAAGAATTTTACGGAACTGGATACAGTAAAATACTTCACAGTGCACAAATCGATTTACAAGCACATGGTTTTGTGGTTGGAAATTGATTTCATGTGAGTGTACTGGGAAGAATTTTACGGAACTGGAATAGGATAGAGATATGAAATCAATTTTAATGATAGGAATGGGAAAATTCGGCCATCTGCTCTGCATGAATATGGCGGAATTGAATAATGAAATTATGATTGTGGATGAGGATGAGGAGCGTCTGTCGGATCTGCTGCCCATTGTGACAAGCGCTCAAATTGGCGACTGTACCAATGTGGAGGTGTTAAAAAGCCTTGGCATCCGCAATTTTGATGTGTGCTTTGTCTGCATCAGCGGCAACTTTCAGAATAGTCTGGAGATTACAAGCTTGTTAAAAGAGCTTGGCGCCTCCTATGTGGTCAGCAAGGCGGAGCGGGATATCCAGGCAAAGTTTTTGCTGCGCAACGGGGCGGACGAGGTGATTTATCCGGAGAGAGACACGGCGGAGCGGGCGGCGAAGAAGTTCAGTTCCGATCATGTTTTTGATTATCTGGAACTGACGGATGACTATGGCATTTACGAGATTCCACTTCTTAAGGAATGGCTGGGACACAGCATCCGGGCTCTGAATTTCCGCGTGCGGTATCAGGTAAGTATCCTTGGAATCAAGACAGGGAAGGACTTGAACCTGCTCCCGTCGGCAGATCATATATTTGAAAAGGATCAGCATTTGATGGTGATCGGAAAGAAGAAGGATGTTGACAAGATCTTACACAGAATGTGACGGGGAAGAAAAACGGGTTTTGGGGAAGCAAAGTCCGGGTGAAGGACAGCCAAAGGAATCTAAGAGGATGCGCAGACGAATGAGCCGAAGAGAGTGGGAGCACAGGAAGAAGCGGCAAAGGAGAAGGGTAATTTTGGCCCGCGGTTTTGCTCTTTTAGTGGTATTGCTCTTTGGGGTGGGACTGGGCTTTGGAATCCACAAAATCATTCGAAAGGCTGCAAGAGAGCCGGTTGATCCGCCGGAGATCATGGAAATGCTGTTGACGGAGAATCCATATTCCAGGCCGGGGGAGGCATTGGAGAAGGTGAAAAATATCTTTGTCCACTACACAGCCAATCCGGGGACCTCGGCGGAGGAGAACAGGAATTATTTTGAAAATCTGAAGGATACTCAGGAGACGTCGGCAAGCTCTCACTTTATTATCGGGTATGACGGGGAGATTATACAGTGCATCCCCCGGGAGGAGATTGCCTATGCGGTGAAGGGGAGAAATTACGATTCTATTTCCATTGAGTGCTGTCACCTTGCAAAAGACGGAAGCTTTACGGATGCTACGTATCAATCTCTTCTGCATTTGGTAGGTTGGCTGCTGTATGAATATGATTTGCAGCCTGAGGATGTGCTGCGCCACTATGACGCGGGCGGCAAGCCCTGTCCGCTGTATTATGTGGAGCATGAAGATGCGTGGGAGCGGCTTTTGGAGGATTTGAAGCAGGACTAAGCAGGAGAAGCTAATAATAAAGCAAAGGAGAATAAAGGCAGTGAAGGGTAAATTTATTCCGATGACAGAAAAATACAAGAGGAAGCATTATCCGGAAGGATACTTTGCAGCTTTGACAAAAACACATGTGAGAGCCGGAATCGGACTGCTGATTATGGCGGTGCCGTGCCTGTTGATTGGAATCGCCGGTATATGTGGGATTCTATGGTTTTTTTTCAATGGCGGAGGAACTGCTTCTGATATTTTCGGCTTGCTGATACTTCTTTTATTTCCCGGGGCTTTTCTTGCTATCGGTATTTTCTGCCTTTGGGCGGGGAAATGGCGAAAGGGGTCGACTCTGGAAGAGGAAATCCGGACAAGCGTGGAGGTAAGCAAATATCCGGAAAGTGTTATCCGGGATTTTGACAGACAAACAGGCTGGCCGGATACCCTTGTGGTTCAATTAAAATCCGGTGGAACTGAGGGAATTCTTACAAAGGATTATATCTGCTGTTTTGGAGCCGTTGTAATTAAGCGGGAGGACATCAAGGGGGTTTACCTGGTAGAAAGGGCAGATACGGTTATGATCAGAAATAAAATGAAAACCATTTACAGCCTTGATCTTTCCGTTCTTTCCAAGCACGGAACATGCGGCTCTTTCATAGATGTAAAAAGGGAAAGCGCCGGGCACTTGATTGCTCTGCTTCGGGAAAATAATCCGGATATTGATACTGCCGGCGGGAAGGTGTTTTCCGAAAAGGAGTTTGACAGCTGGAGAGAGATGCAGAAATCTATGCTTGGGGAAAATGAAGGGTGAGCCTGCAACAGTTCGGATAAACGAAGAATTGCTTAAGCTTTTCTTAAGGTTCACATAAATTCTGGAAAGTCTTGAATTCCGGGCAGGAAGCATTTATAATAAAATCAACTGTGAAACCTGAGAAGATTTTAAAGAGAGGATAGGATGAAAAAAAGAATCATACATAACAGAGTATTGGCAGCCGTACTTGCCCTGTGCCTTTGTTTTTCCATACAGGTATCCGCAACGGAGGCCGATTTAAAAAAACAGCAGAAGGAAACGCAGCGTCAGCTGGACGAGATCAACAACCAGATGAAGTCTATCGAGAGCCAGCAGAAAGCTGTCCTGGCGGAGATTGATTCCCTGGGATCTGAGCTGATGGATTTGGTAATGAACCTGGAGATTCTGGCAGGGGATCTGGAGCTGAAGCAGGAGGAGCTTGCGCAGGCGGAGGCTGACTACGAAGCTGCCAAAAAGCGTGAGGAAGAGCAGTATGAGGCTATGAAGCTTCGGATTCAGTATATCTATGAGGAGGGCACGGCGGACTATCTTACCATGTTTCTGGAGGCAAAGAGCTTTGCGGACTTTTTGAACCGCCAGGAATATGCCAATGAGATCCATAAGCAGGACCGCGAGATGCTGACGTCATACCAGGAGGTACGGGATCAGGTTGCGGAGCTTCGGGATCAATTGGAAGAGGAAAAGGCGGAACTGGAGACGCTGCAGGCGGAATATGAGGAGGAGAAAGCGGCGGTTGAGAGCACGCTGAATCAGAAGAAAGCCCAGGAGGCGGATTTTGAAAATCAGTTGGCCAATGCTCAGGCAAAGGCCAAGGAGTATAAAAATAAGATTAAGGAGCAGACCGCACAGCTAAAGAAGCTGGAGGCGGAGCGCAGAAAGAAGGAGGCGGAGGCCGCGGCGGCAGCAGCTGCTGCGAATAAAAACAGCTCCACAGGGACAATCAAGGGCGGAGCGGGAGCTGCTGGGAACGGAGGAAGTTCAGGCGGCGGATCTACTGTAAGCGGAGGGAGCTCTACGGGCAGAGCGATTGCCAATTTTGCCCTGCAGTATGTGGGCAGGCCTTATGTGTCAGGAGGGACAAGCCTTACCAATGGAGCAGATTGCTCCGGATTTACTTGGGCGGTATTTCGTAATTTTGGGATTTCAATTCCCAGGACATCCGATTCCCAGGGACGTGCAGGCCGGGAAGTCAACTATTCGGAGGCACAGCCGGGGGATATCATTTATTATGGAGGTCATGTGGGAATCTATCTGGGCGGCGGACGGATCGTACATGCCAGTACGCCGGCTACCGGAATCAAGACGGAAAATGCGCTCTATCGGTCCATTAAATCCGTACGCAGATATTATTAGAGCCTGAGATAAAGGGTATTGCGGAGTGAAAATGTGATTCATAAAAATTACAAAATATGGAAGATTTTGCTGTGCTGTCAGTTTTTTGCTGTCAGCACAGTTTTTTATGTGATGTTCCACAAATAAATCAGCATGTTTTCAGTCTGATGCACACCTGTTATTGGAACAGTCTGTTTAATCTGCTGCTGCGTCCTGAAAAATTTTGAAAAAAATAATTATATATATTGACAATAAAGCATATGTATGATATATACAATATAACAACCATACACAAATACGAAGCTTCTGTGTTTGTGTGCGGAACAAAAGAGGTGGATATGTGAATATTATTATCAGTAATTCAAGCGGAAAGCCAATCTATGAACAGATTACCGCCCAGATTAAGGCTATGGTTATGAATGGCAGTTTAAGTCCTGGTGATCCGCTGCCTTCCATGCGGCTTCTGGCCAAGGAGCTGCGTATCAGTGTGATTACCACCAAACGTGCCTATGAGGATCTGGAGCGCGACGGATTTATCACCACCATCGTGGGAAAGGGCAGCTTTGTCAGGGAAGCGGACCGGGAGTTTGTCAAGGAGGAGCAGCTAAAGGCTGTAGAACATCACCTTCAGGCAGCGGTGGATTCCGCCAGACAGTATGGCATGTCGGAGGAGGAACTGGTGGAGGTTTTGAGAATGTTGTATGAGGAATTTTAAAGAGATACTGCGGAACCGGAATAAAAACAGTAATATCTGTTACGGTGCACTTGTATTTGTGACTGCAAACTGATTTCAGTAAGGTGTGCTGTGGGAATATTACGGAACTGGAATAGGAGGATAAGCATGGAATACGCAATAAGGGTAAAGGGACTGACGAAGCATTATAAAGATTTCACACTGGACAACGTAAGCTTTGAGGTTCCCACAGGCTCCATCGTAGGCTTTATCGGAGAAAACGGAGCCGGAAAAAGCACCACCATCAAAGCAATCCTGGATCTCATCCGAAAGGATGCCGGAACCATAGAGCTTTTGGGGCAGGAGAACGGAGCCGGGAACCGGGAGATAAAGGAGCAGATCGGTGTTATTTTTGACGAGTGCTATTTTCCTGACGGCCTTACGGTAGAGGACGTGAACCGGATGATGAAGTACACATACCGCCAGTGGGAGACAGAGACATTTTTCGGATACTGTAAGAGATTTGAGCTTCCCGGCAAAAAGGCGGTAAAGGAATTTTCCAGGGGCATGAAAGTAAAACTGTCCATTGCGGCGGCTCTTTCCCATCAGGCAAAGCTGATTATTCTGGATGATGCCTGCGGCTCTCTGGATCCGGTTGTGCGCAATGAAATTCTTGATATTTTTATGGACTTTATTCAGGAGGAGGAGCACACGGTATTTCTTTCCTCCCATATTACCAGCGATATTGAGAAAATTTGTGACTACATTCTTCTGATTCACAAGGGAAAGCTGCTGTTTTTTGAAAATAAGGATGCTCTTTTGTACGATTACGGAATTGTGCGGTGTACGGAGGAGCAATACCGGGAGCTTGATCCGGCTCTGTCTGTGGGCGTGCAGAAAAACCGCTTTGAGGTAGAAGTTCTGGTAAATAACCGCCAGGCTTTGAAGGAGCAATTCCCGGATTATGTGGTGGATCAGGCATCCATTGAGGATATACTACTGTATGTGGTAAAGAACAATATTAAGAAAATGTAACCGATATGGAGAACGGCGGCGTCCTGTTCTGCGGTACTCTGCCAAAAAACTACAGGTCCGGCTGAAGACAAATAAGAAGGGAGCGAATAAAATGAAGGGCTTGCTGTTAAAGGATATTTATAATTTGAAAAAGGTGGGAAAACAGTACCTTTTGACTCTGGCATTTTTTGTGATATATTGCTATTTCTTTAAAAATCCGTCGTTTTTTCCTATGATGACGGTTATGAGTTTTTCTATGCTGGTTTTGACCAGTTTGGGCTATGACGAGGCTGCCGGTTTTGACAAATACGTTCTGACTCTGCCGGTTAACCGGGAAGATCTGGTGCGGTGTAAATATCTGCTGCTTTTGCTGCTTCTGGCCGCCGGCTTTGTGGTGGGCATGACAGGAAATGTTCTGATAAATCTGCTTATACAGGGCGAAAAGATTTCGTTTTTGGAACAGATTGCTGCGGTCGCAGCGGTTGCAGCTGTGTTTCTTCTGGTCTATGCGACGCTGCTGCCTCTGGTATTTAAGTTGGGAGTGGAGAAGGCGCGTATGCTGCTGCTGATTTGCTACATTGCTGTCTTTGCCGGCGTTTTCGGCGTGTTTAAGCTGATTGCGGGGCTTGGGCCGGAAGGAAAGGTGACGGAAGAGCTGATGATAAGCCTGGCATCGGCAGCAGCGGTTTTCTCGGTTCTTTATCTTTTGGGGAGCTATCTGGTTTCTGTCCGGATTATTCGCAAACGGGAATGGTAATCTGCCTGTTTGCACCAGATAAGGAAGGGAAAGGAATAGCAGTAAGAAATTCTTAATAATTTTTTCCAAAAAGCCACTTGCTTATAAGTTTTATTTCCTATATACTGTAGTGGAAGCTAAGATTTTGCATAGATATTGAGGAATGGGAAGCAGAGGGCCAATGACAAGAAGGCAGAGAAAAAGACTGATAGGTTTCCTAGGCGGAGTGATTTTCACCCTTTGTCTTGGAATGGTGATAGGAACGGTGTATGCCGGCAATTTGGATAAGAACGACAGGGAGGAAGAGAACGAGGAGCTTACCGACATTCTGGAAAACGGAAGCGCTCAAGTGGTAAAGGAGGTTTCCTCTCACGGAAGGAATGAAAAGGAACAGGAAGAGGAGCTGAAAGAGGAGCTTCCGGATGACTGGAATCTGATTCTGGTCAATCGGACCCACCCCCTTCCGGATGATTTTGAGGTTGAATTAAAGAGCATCGGAGGCGGACATAAGATTGATGCCCGGGCATATGATGATTATACGGCTATGGTTCAGGCAGCCAGAAAGGAAGGGGTCTATGTGTACGTAACCTCCTCCTACCGGAGTATGGACAAGCAGATTTCTCTTCATGAAGCAAAAATTGAGGAAGGCGTTATGATGGGCTATTCCTATGTGGCGGCCAAGGAGCGGGCTGCGGAGGTTGTGGCTGTTCCGGGAACCAGTGAGCATCAGGCGGGCCTGGCTTTGGATTTTGTTTCTTCCGAGTACCGGAGACTGGATGAGAAGCAGGAGAACACGAAGGGCTTTCAGTGGCTGAAGGAGCATTGCTATGATTATGGATTTATCCTGCGTTATCCCAATGGCAAGACAGAGAGTACGGGCATTATTTATGAACCCTGGCATTTCCGTTATGTGGGGCTAAAGGCAGCTAAGGAGATCAAGGCTTCCGGACAGACACTGGAGGAGTATCTGGGTGCGATTCCGATTGCGGACGGGACACCTGTGGAATATGACAGCAATACCATGAAGAAAGAAAAAAAGCAGACAGCGTCGGCAACACCATCGATACCGGTTGTCCCGGAGGATTCGGAAGTACCAGAAACAGAGGAATCAGCGGGAGCATCTGACGATAGAGGCAGTTCCGCGCCTCCTCCTTCCGCTCCAAGTACGGACACACCTTCCGGATCCGTATCGCCGCCAAGCACGGAGACGCCGGTAACGCCGACACCACCGCCTGCACCGACGCCCGAAGTGCCGGCGGAACCTGTGCCGGATCCTACACCGCCGCCGGATCCCACGCCTGCACCGGATCCTACACCGGATCCCGCACCCACACCGGATCCACCGCCTGCACCACCTACACCGGATCCTTCACCTACGCCGGATGCCGATGTACCCGTGTAGCTGACGGGCTTGCAAGAATATAAATAATCCACCCAGTGCTTTCGCAAAAGCAATTGGGTGGTTTTTGTTTGATAACTTTTCAGAGAACGCTTTTTAAGAGCCGGAAATCTTAAAATTCTGTGAAATAAAAGAGGCTGCGCTTGGAAACAAGTGCAAAATGTGGTAGGATAAAGACGAATATTATATGATCGGACATTGATTGGGCAAAAGCGCTCCGTGAGGCATGTTGCGGAGCCGGAACTGGAATAGGAGCAAAGCATGTTACGTAAGATATTGAAGCTGCTGACAAGCAGACTGGTGTTTTTTGGAATCCTGCTGTTGATTCAGCTGGTGTACTTCCTGATCTTTTTAACCAGGCTGACTACCTATTCCACGGGAATTTCCATTTTGTTTACCCTGATAAGCCTTCTGGCGGTCCTCTGGATTATCAACCGCGGCGAGAATCCGGCTTATCAGATGGCGTGGGTTATCTTTATTCTGGTTTTTCCCCTGTTGGGCGGACTTTTCTATCTATTGGTGGGCAATAAGCAGCCCTCAAAAAAGATGCGCCGCAGACTGGAGGCGGAGCAGGACCGGACGAAAGAGGCCGTTTTCCAGGATGAGCAGGTTCTTGAGGAGATTGGAGAGCTGGACTTAAGAGCCAGAGGGCAGTTTGCCTATATGTCGCATACCTGCGGCTATCCCGTATACAAGCACACACAGGCCCGTTACTTCAAGCTGGGTGATGATATGTTTCCGGAGCTTCTTAAAGAGCTTAAGGAAGCAAAGCATTTCATTTTTATGGAATACTTTATCGTGGAAGAGGGCCGGATGTGGAACAGCATACTGGAGATTCTGGAGGAGAAGGCGAGGGCGGGCCTGGATGTGCGCTTTCTCTATGACGATTTGGGAACTGTTTCCCTGCTTCCGCCGGGCTACGACCGGAAATTAGAGGCAAAGGGGATTCGGTGTATGGCATTTAATCCCTTCATTCCCCTCTGGTCTCTGGTGATGAATAATCGGGATCATCGAAAGATTACGGTGATTGACGGTCATACGGCTTTCAGCGGCGGCGTCAATCTGGCGGATGAATATATCAATGAAAAAGAGCGCTTCGGCCACTGGAAGGATACCGGTTTTATGCTGAAGGGCGAAGCCGTGTGGAATTATACGGTGATGTTCCTGCAGATGTGGAATGCATTTCGGAGGACGGATGCGGGATATGATGCATTTCGGCCGGAATGCTTTCACCCGGAGCCTTTTTCATCGGACGGCTTTGTGCAGCCCTACGGGGATTCGCCTCTGGATGAAGAGATTGCCGCAGAAAATGTTTATCTGAATATTTTAAATCAGGCCCGGGATTATGTATATATTTTTACACCTTACCTGATCATTGATCATGAAATGGATACGGCTCTGTGCCTGGCGGCGAAGCGGGGCGTGGACGTGCGGATTGTGACGCCGGGGATTCCCGATAAGAAGGTGATTTTTCAACTGACACGCTCTTATTATCCCAGTCTTTTGCGGGCGGGAGTGCGTATTTACGAATATGCGCCGGGATTTCTTCATGCAAAATCCTATGTCTGTGATGATGAGACGGCGGTGGTGGGAACGATCAATATGGATTACCGCAGTCTGTATCTGCATTTTGAGTGCGGAACGCTGTTTTACCACAATTCTATTGTGGCGGATGTGAAGGAGGACTATCTGAGAACCCTGGAAAAGTGCCGGGAGATTGGACTGAAAGACACGCGGCAGGGATTCTTCGGAAGTCTGTTTTGTGCGGTATTGCGGGTGCTGGCGCCGCTTTTATAAGAGGGAATACATTGCCAGGCGGAAAGTAAAAATGATAACTCCGAAGGAAAGAAAGGAAACGAGTATGAATATATTGTTTTTTTTGAAGCCCAAGGGAGAGCTTGCCTATCTTTATGATGACAGCACGCTGCGGCAGGGAATCGAAAAGCTGGAGCGAAGCGGCTTTACGGCGATTCCGTTGATCAACCGCAGCGGAGAGTACATAGGGACCATCACGGAGGGGGATATGCTTTGGACCCTGAAAAATAAATTCTCTCTGGATTTGAGAGCGGCGGAGGATGTGTCCATACAGACCGTCAGAAGAAGGATGCAGTTTGAGCCTATTTCCATCGACGCCAACATAGAGGATTTATTTTCCAAGGCCATGAATCAGAACTTTGTTCCGGTGATTGACGACAAGCGGATTTTTATTGGAATCGTGACCCGCAAAGACATTATGGGGTTCTGTTATCAGGAATTTATTCGGAAAAATAATTAAAGCCTTGAAGATTGCTGTTCACGGAATGAGCGGCAGTCTTTTAAGAAAATAGCTTGTAAAGTGGAAGGCTTTATTATATAATGAAGCGAAAAAATTAAAAACGGAATATTACGGAACCGGAAACAGTAATATCCCTCACAGTGCACAAATCGATTTACAGGCGCATGGGTTTGCGGCTGGAAATTGATTTCATAAAAGTGTACTGTGGGGGTATTACGGAACCGGAATAGGAGGAGCATATGAAAAAGGTTCGGACAAGATTTGCGCCCAGCCCCACAGGACGTATGCATGTGGGCAATTTAAGGACGGCGCTGTATGCATATTTGATTGCAAAGCATGAGGGAGGCGATTTCCTCCTTCGGATAGAGGACACGGATCAGGAGCGATTGGTGGAGGATGCGGTGGATATTATTTACCGCACGCTTGAGAAGGCGGGGCTTTCTCACGACGAGGGACCGGATAAGGATGGAGGTGTAGGGCCTTACGTCCAGAGCGAGCGGCAGGCGGCCGGGATTTACCTGGAGTATGCAAAGAAGCTGATCGAGAAGGGCGAGGCGTACTACTGCTTCTGCGATAAGGAGCGTTTGGAGTCTTTAAAGACCGAGGTGGCCGGCAAGGAGATTGTGATTTATGACAAACACTGTCTTTCTCTGACCAAAGAGGAAGTGGCGGAAAAGCTGGCGGCGGGTGTGCCCTATGTAATCCGTCAGAACAACCCCACGGAGGGGACAACCACCTTCCAGGATGATATTTACGGGGCGATTACCGTGGACAATGGGGAACTGGACGATATGATTCTGATTAAGTCCGACGGCTACCCCACCTACAATTTTGCAAATGTGGTAGACGACCATCTGATGGGAATTACCCATGTGGTCCGGGGAAATGAGTATCTTTCTTCTTCTCCAAAATATAACCGGCTCTATGAGGCATTTGGCTGGGAGGTGCCCGTCTATGTTCACTGTCCGCTGATTACGGATGAGGAGCATAAGAAGCTGTCCAAGCGCTGCGGTCACTGCTCCTTTGAGGATTTGCTGGAGCAGGGCTTTCTGCCGGAGACGATTATTAACTTTGTGGCACTTCTTGGGTGGAGTCCGGAGGAAGATCGGGAGATTTACAGCCTGGAAGAGCTCATTCAGGTTTTTGACTACCATCATATGAGTAAAGCGCCCTCTGTCTTTGACTATACGAAGCTGAAATGGATGAACGGCGAGTACTTAAAGGCTATGGATTTTGACAAGTTCTATGAGATGGCGCTGCCCTATCTTAAGGAAGCAATTACTAAGGACTGCGATCTGAAGAAGATTGCGGCTATGGTGAAGACGAGAATTGAGGTGTTCCCGGATATTCCGTCCCTGGTTGATTTCTTTGAGGAGCTTCCCGAGTATGATACGTCCATGTATGCCCATAAAAAGATGAAGACTACGCCTGAAAGCTCTCTGGAGGTGCTGCGTGAACTGCTGCCTCTTTTGGAAGCTCAGGAGGACTACGGCAATGATGCGCTGTATGCCCTTTTGATGGATTATGTTGCCAAGAAAGGATGCAAGAACGGCTTTGTGCTGTGGCCTGTGCGTACCGCGGTGTCCGGGAAGCAAATGACGCCCTGCGGCGCTACGGAGATGATGGAGATTGTGGGAAAAGAGGAATCTTTAAAGCGGATTCAAAAAGCGATTGAGATGTTGGAAAAGGATAATCTATGAATCAATTATCGGAAGCACAGCGTCGGGCCGCCAGCCATGTTGACGGCCCCATGCTGGTTCTGGCCGGGCCGGGAAGCGGAAAGACAACCGTGATTACGCGCCGGACCCGGTATCTTATTGAGGACTGTCATGTGAAGCCCTCGGAAATCCTGGTGATTACATTTACAAAAGCAGCGGCAAGGGAAATGCGTGAGCGTTTTCTGCGGCAGATCAAAAGCGACGGGACGAAGGTGTCTTTTGGAACCTTTCATGCTGTCTTTTTTCAGATCTTAAAGCTGGCTTACGGCTATGGGGCGGAAAATATTCTCCGGGAGGAGCAGAAGTACCGGTTTTTGCGGGACAGTGTGCAGAAGGCGAAGCTGGAGCCGGACGATGAGGCGGAATTTATTTCCGATGTGGCGGCGGAGATCAGCCGGGTGAAGAATGAGCGCTGCGATCTGAATACATATCATGCATCTGTCTGCAATTCCGCCGTATTTAAGGGGATTTTTCATGATTACGACAATCGGCTGCGCAGGAGCAATCTGATTGACTTTGATGATATGCTGGTGTACTGCTATGAGCTTCTTCGGGAGCGGCCGGATATTTTAGGGGCGTGGCAGAGGAAGTACCGCTATATTTTGGTGGATGAGTTTCAGGATATCAATCAGCTTCAGTATGATATTGTGCGCCTTTTGGCGGCGCCGGAGGATAATTTGTTTATTGTGGGGGATGATGATCAGTCTATTTACCGTTTTCGGGGAGCGAAGCCTCAGATTATGCTGAATTTTGAGAAGGATTACCCCAAGGCCAAAAGGGTGGTGCTGGATGCGAATTTTCGCTCTACGGCGGAGATTGTGAAGGGCGCAGGGAAGGTGATTGGGCATAATAAGGAGCGGTTTCCCAAGGAAATTTATGCGGCTAAGGGGGCGGGATTTGAGATTTTGACCCATGAGTTTCCGGGGCAGGAGGAGGAAAATGCCTGTATTGTGGATAAGATAAAGGCTTATGCGGCCAAGGGAGGGGCTTATTCCGATATCGCCGTGCTTTTTCGGACGAATACTCAGCCGCGGCTACTGGTGGAAGAGCTGATGTCGGCGGGGATTCCCTTTCGGATGCGTGATCGTTTGCCGAATATTTATGATCACTGGATTGTGAAGGATGTTTTTACTTATATCAGAATGGCGATGGGGAGCAGGAAACGGAGTGATTTTCTGCAGGTTATGAACCGGCCGAAGCGGTATATCGGGAGGGAATGTCTGGAGGAAGAGGAAATCGCGTGGGAGGCGCTTCTCTGCTGTTATGAGGAAAAGCCCTGGGTGGCGGAGCGGATCGAGAAGCTGCAGGGGGATCTGAAGATGATTGGACGGTTAAGTCCCTTTGGGGCGGTTCATTATATTCGGAATATTGTGGGGTATGAGGAGTATCTTAGGGAGTATGCGGAGTATCGGAACAGGAGAGCGGAGGATCTTCTGGAGGTTTTGGATGAGCTGCAGGCGCTTTCTAAGGGATTTCGGACCTTTGGGGAGTGGTTTTTGCATATTGAGGATTATCGGAAGGAGCTGGAGCGGCAGGCGAAGGAGCAGGAGAAGGAGAGTAATCGTGTGTCGGTGGCTACGATGCACAGCAGTAAGGGGCTGGAGTACCGGATTGTGTTTATTCCGGATGCAAATGAGGGGGTGGCGCCGCATAAGAGGGCTTTTTTGGATGAGGATGTGGAGGAGGAGAGGAGGCTGTTTTATGTGGCTATGACACGGGCGAAGGAGTTGTTGTATGTGTTTTCGGTGAAGAAGCTTTGGAATCGGAGGGTGGAGAGGTCGCGGTTTTTGGAGGAGTTGCTTGAGGTGGGGGCGGACGGGGATGCCGCAAAATAAGACAGCAGCCATTTCCATATCCTGTGTTCGGACGGTTCGCGTACAGGGTGTCTGCTCTGTACGG
>OFFQ01000625.1_pt1 | contig 25995 bp, 32 predicted proteins | sample 1521411 | NCBI WGS metagenome assembly OFFQ01 (sample SAMEA3504110, study PRJEB24116) | mouse gut metagenome | biome: mouse gut; feature: mouse-associated habitat; material: faeces | place: Denmark | collected 2011 | reverse complement strand
TATGCATATGGGCGTATTACACGTACATGATGCGCGTAGCATAAATAAAATCTAAAGTCAAGGGAGGCTAAAAAATTATATGGCATGGAACAGCAGAACCAATAACAAGCCTGAAAAAGAGATCGAAGATTATCTTGTTGACCGGATAAAGGATCTCGGCGGGATGTGTCCCAAATGGAACAGTCCGGGAACCAAAGGAGTTCCTGACCGGATTGTACTTATGCCGGATTCACTGATATGTTTTGTGGAAACCAAAAGAGAAAAAGGCGGCAGGATAGCACCGATGCAGGAGTGGAGAGCAAAGCAGCTTAAGCAGTACGGCTTTGTTACGTTCTTCATCAATACAAAGCCTCAGGTGGATAAGCTGGTGGCAAGTTTAATGAAGGGCGAGATTCCTGATGCAGTTTAAACCCTACGCTTATCAGAATAAATCGATAGACTGGATTCTTGATCATGAGAAGTGCGGACTTCTGTTGGATATGGGATTAGGCAAAAGTATCTGCACATTAATGGCTATTGAAGAATTAATCTACAACCGTCTGGAGATATCGAAGGTTCTTGTAATAGCTCCTATCCGGGTGGCGCAGAGTACATGGTCAGGCGAAATCGAAAAATGGGAAGAAATATCGCATCTGAGATATTCGATTGCGGTGGGCACACATGCACAGCGACTTAAAGCACTGGAACAGGATGCTGATATCTACGTAATCAACCGAGAGAATGTGGTGTGGCTAACTGAAAACCACAAATGGGACTTTGATATGTGCGTGATCGACGAGTTGTCGAGTTTCAAGAACAACAGTGCCAAAAGGTTCAAAGCACTTAGAAAATACATTGGGAGGTGCAAAAGGGTTGTAGGACTTACCGGAACGCCGGCACCTAACGGGTTAATGGATCTCTGGTCGCAGATATATCTTCTTGATCAGGGTGAACGTCTTGGAAAGACTATATCACAATACAGACAGAGATATTTTAAACCTGGAAGATCTAACGGCTATGTTGTATATGACTATGTGCCGTTGCCTGATGCTGATCAGCAAATCTATGAACGGATAGGAGACATATGCATTTCTATGAAAAAAGAGGACTATCTCGATATGCCTGAGAAGATTTTTAACAGTATTGAGGTGGAGATTGATAAAAATGCATTTGAATATTATAAACGCCTGGAAAAGGATGCAGTGATTGAACTGAGTACAAGCGATGCCATACTGGCGAGCAATGCGGCAGGAGCATGTAACAAGCTTCAGCAGATTGCAAACGGTGCAGTCTATACTGAAGAACATTCAGTGGTAAAGATTCATGATTCAAAGCTGGATGCATTAGAGGATCTTATCGAATCAGCAAACGGTCAGTCAGTAATTGTGTTTTATCAGTTCAGGCATGATCAGTCAAGAATTCAGGAGCGTTTTGAAACACGTGAACTGAAATCTGATAAAGACGTAAAAGACTGGAACGAGGGAAAGATACCAGTTCTATTAGCACATCCTGCGAGTATTGGGCATGGACTTAATCTTCAGCACGGCGGACATATAATAATCTGGTTTGGTCTTACCTGGTCATTGGAACTGTATATGCAGGCAAATGACAGGCTGTACCGCCAGGGTCAGGATAAGGCGGTATTGATCTATCATATCGTTGCAAAAGGAACTGTAGATGAAAGAATCATAAAGGCACTTGCAAACAAGGAATGTGGGCAGGAGGCCCTTATGGATTATGTCAAAGCAAAAATCATAGAGTACAGTAAATAATCAAAGGAGGAAAAGGAAAATGAGAGGTATAGTGGTAGAAACACAAAAAGCAAATAATTTTATAAAGGATATCGAAACATTAGCAGCTGATAATGGGTTGGAAATAGAAATCAACATGGATGAATTAGGGGTGTACATTGGGTTTGCATCGCTGCTGGAAGCAAATCTGGTAGATCTTGAAGTACCTGAGGTTTTACAAAAGTCAAAACCAAAACAAAGAGGAGGACGTCCAAAAGGAGGACCTAAACAAAATGTGATCTCTATTCGGAAATTTAAAAATGCACTGCATGATCTGGATAAAGGAACCCTGGCACAGAACATTACCGCAGCTATAGATATTACAGGACTTAGCAAATCTTTCTTAACTCGTCTTTATTATACTTCTGATGAAACGGTTAAGATTGATGACAGATGTCATGAAATGTTGAAAAAACTTATAAAGCCAGAAGATAATGATCCAGTGGTGGAGAAAAATATGATAATGATCCGCAGGGTCGCTAGAGCAAAGAAAACGGATGATCCATACATGATAGCTGATACAATCATGAACTCATTCAATATACAGAAGCAGACAACTTTTAAGGATGCTGCTGAAGTGATAGATTTCATAAGGGAACACGTTGATAGAAATGCAAAATTCGGCGTATGAGAGGTTTTAGTACTAAACAGATATTAAGAATCCTAAAATAGCTAAACCTCTCTCAGGTTTAAAAAAACGTTAAGAAAAGTTAAGATTTATACGTATGGGAGCAGAGATATGGAGGGATATAAATGAGTGGAGACAGGATAGATCTGCTTAAAAAAATAAATACCCTGGAGGCTGAAAACAAAGCACTTCAGGACAAGGTTGATTATTATAAGCATGAATATTACAGTGAGTGTGATTTGCGGGAAAGACTTGAAAAAGCGTTGAATAAAGCATGTAAAAAATTAGAATATGTCAGTTCTTTTAAAGAAGAACCATGGGAGAGAATATCAAAAGAAAACTGGAAATCAATTTTAATGGAGGAAGATGATGGATTACAATGAAAAGGTAGAGTATTTAAAGTCATATAAGGATAAATTAGATCAACTTACATATATTGATGGACAAATTATGGGGATAAAGGCTATCAGCTACGGTCCAACGCTAGGGAGTAGACAATCAATAGAACAGCTATATGCTAAAAAAGATGCCATATTTAGTGAAATGGAAGCTATAGAGAAAACTATAGATACATTAGAAAATACTCAGGAGCGGTTAGTGTTAAAATATTTATATATTCATTTACTGCGGTATGATGAGGTAGCAGAGAAAATAGGTTTTTCTGAAAGAAATGTGTATAGATGCCGACGAAATGCTATAAATAATCTTGAAATTTAATAAAGTTGTCAGTTGGTGTCATGGTATGTCAGTGAAATAGGTGTTATTATGATAGTGTGGTCTTTTGGTTGAGGACCCGCTATCCCAAAGTAATTTTTCATTTATCCTTTCTTGATTATAAAAATTGGTAAAAAAGCTCAACTTCCCCAGAGCTTTTTTATTTTATCGACAGTAGCTTGCCTTTCCAAATGGATGGTTTCCAGATAAAGCGGCATCAACGTAGTCATTTTTAATACCTCCCTTAGAATTAGTTAGTTTGTTTCTGGTGTCGCTTTATGTGGTTTATGTAGGAGGAAAAAGCTTTATGAAAAAATTAATTGCTTCATTTATAAAAGGAATAGGATCAATTGTAGTGATTAATCCTAAGATAAGAAACAAAAAAATAAAAGATATATTCAACAGAAGTGATAGTGAAGCTTTATATAGTGACTAGGAAGCTGTTAGAAAGGACTTTGAAGAAGTTTTTCGTAAAAGATTATAAGTATTAGGCACTCACGCAGTGCCTTTTATTATGGCCGAAAAAGGAGGAGCAATTACATGACAGTGATAAACGTTTTAGGAACTGATTATAAAGTGTTCAAATATACAAAAGCTCGCGACAAGCGACTTTCTAAAGCTGATGGCTTTTGTGATCATCATGCAAAAGAAATAGTTATCTTAGATCACAGTGAATATGAAAATGAAGATGATGCAATGCATAATTTACAGGATTATGAAAATAAAGTATTAAGACATGAAATCATACATGCTTTTTTATATGAATCGGGTTTAGATATAAACTCTCACGATCTGGAACAGTGGGCACGTGATGAGGAAATGGTTGACTGGATTGCCATCCAGTTCCCAAAGATGCACAAAGTTTTTACAGAACTAAAGATATTATAATCTGTATTTTCAAAACGTAGGAGGTGGTGATATGACTTGAAAGAGAAATATGAATTAGCATATGAAGATTATTTATCAGGTATGAAGTACAAGGATATTGCAGCTAAATATGGTGTCACAATCAATACAGTCAAGTCATGGAAATCACGATACTGGAAAGACAAAAAAGGTTGCACACAAAAAAAGAAGGTTGCACACAAAAAGGTTGCAACCAATATTGCTAAAAAAATGATAAATGAGAATGAAGAGCTGGATGAAGATAAACAGCTCTTTTGTATTTATTATTTAAAATATTTTAATGCTACCAAAGCGTATATGAAAGTAAAACCGGATGTAACCTATGCAAGTGCAATGGTAGGTGGAAGCAGATGGTATAATCTGTCAGAGGTCCAGGAGGAAATCAAAAGATTAAAAAAAGAAATGTGTGCTGAGGCATTAATAAATCCAGTTGAAATTGTGCAGAAGTACATAGATATGGCTTTTTATGATGTTACTGATTATGCTGAATTTAAAGGCGGAGTTGTTTTATTGAAAGACAGCAGTTGTGTTGATGGTACGCTTATTCAGGAAATCAAACAGGGCAAAGAGGGAGTTACAGTTAAATTTGTAGATCGTTCTAAAGCCCTGGACTGGTTATCTAAACACATGAACCTTGCTACTGAAGAGCAGAGCGCTAAGATTGATTTGATTAAAGCACAAACTCAAAAGATTACTGGTGATGAAAACGCTGAAACCGTTGATGATGGCTTCCTGGATGCATTAAATGACAGTGCATCAAATGATTGGGCAGACGAAGGTGATGAAGATGTCCAAAATTAAAAAAGCCATATTCAAATTCAAACCATTTAGCAAGAAGCAGCGTATGCTGTTAAACTGGTGGTGTCCTGACAGTCCAGTTAAGGATAAAGATGGGATAATTGCAGACGGGGCAATTCGTTCTGGTAAAACTATTGCGATGTCATTATCGTTTGTCATATGGGCCATGTTTACATTCAATGGTCAGAACTTTGGGATGTGCGGTAAGACTATAGGCTCATTTAGGCGTAATGTTTTGTTTTGGCTTAAATTAATGCTCAAAGCCAGGGGATACAAAGTTGAAGATCATCGTGCCGATAATCTTGTTATTGTTAGAAGAAAAGGCATTGAAAATTATTTCTATATCTTTGGCGGCAAGGATGAACGAAGTCAGGATCTAATTCAGGGTATTACTCTTGCTGGATGTTTTTTTGATGAAGTGGCATTGATGCCAGAGAGCTTTGTCAATCAGGCTACTGGGCGTTGTTCAGTTGATGGGTCAAAATACTGGTTTAACTGCAATCCTGATGGACCATATCACTGGTTCAAAATTAACTGGATAGATAAGAAAAAGGAAAAGAATATTATTTATCTTCATTTTACAATGGATGATAACTTAAGTTTGTCTGAGCGTATAAAAAAACGTTATCGTTCAATGTATTCAGGTGTGTTCTACAAACGGTATATTCTTGGATTGTGGTGCGTTGCTGAAGGCATTATCTACGATATGTTTGATGCTACAAAAAACTGTTTTGATAACGTTAAGGATTTATTAAATGATGAAAACAACAGATATGTAAGCTGTGACTATGGAACTCAAAACGCCATGGTTTTTTTGCTTTGGGAAAAGTCATACAGAGGCAAGTGGTACTGCACTAAGGAGTACTACTATTCTGGTCGTGATAAAGAAAGACAGAAAACCGACTGTGAATATGCAGATGATTTGGAACGTTTTTTAGATAACAAAAAAGTAAGACAGATTATCGTAGATCCATCTGCAGCTTCATTTATAACTGAGCTTAGAAAGCGTGGTTTCAATGTACGTAAAGCTAAAAATGATGTTGAAGATGGTATCCGCGTTGTTGGAAGTGCATTAAATTTAGAACTAATATATTTCCAAAATGGCTGTAAAGAAACCTTAAAAGAATTTGCCAGCTACACATGGGACGCTAAAGCTGGGGAGCGCGGTGAAGACAAACCAGTCAAACAGCATGACCACTGTATGGATGCAGTCCGTTACTTTGTTTATACAGTGTTAAGAAAACAGCTTGGAGGTGTTTAGATGGGGTTAATAAAAGCAATAAGGAAGGGAGTGATAGCCTCACGTATGGCCAATGAAACTAATGAATTAAACGAGGAACGTGTAAGAGTTTTAATTAATGAATTTATTGATTCAAATAAAAAAAGATGGATGGATACTGGGGAAAGATACTACAGAGTAGATAATGATATAATGAAACCTTTAACAAAGGAGCAGCGGGAGGATTATAAATCTCATAATCAGCTTGCTCACGCTAAATATAAAGGTATGGTTGATGAAAAAGTTTCTTATCTTTTATCTAAACCGTATACACTTGGACATTACAATAAAAAATATCTGGAAACTGTTAAGGCGATACTGGAAGGTTGCAGATATACTATATTTAAACTGGGGTATGAATCTTCCAATAAAGGCATTGGCTGGCTCCAAATATACCTGGATGAAAAAGGTGAATTTAAAACAATGATTATTCCCTCAGAACAGTGTATCCCAATCTGGCATGACAGCAGTCATGAAAGGCTTGACTATATGATTCGAGCTTATAATGAAATAGTGTGGCAGGGAAATGTAAGGGTTCCAGTTTCTTCGGTTGAGGTATGGTCTGCTCATGATGTTAAATATTATCGTCTTGTTAATGATCTGCTTGTTCCTGATCCACATAAAATGCTTGATGAATACAATGGTCCAACTGCACATTATCGAAAAGATGGAGTGTGGACAAACTGGGGACGTGTCCCTTTTGTTCCGTTTAAGAATAATAACATTGAATTTCCTGATATTAAATTTATCAAATCGCTAATAGACGGATATGATCATTCAAGAAGCGAGACAGCAAACTATGTTGATGATGCAATTAATTATTTAGTGTTTGTTTATGGATATGGTGGCGGTGACAAAGGAAGGTTTATGCGTGAACTGAAAGAGTATCGAATGGCGTTAATGGATGACAAATCTGAAGGCGGTGTTGATATTGCTACTCCACCAACTGATGTCACATCCATAAAAGAACATTATGAGCAGTTAAAGCGGGATATATTTGAAGACGGCCAGTCGATTAATAAAGATTTAGATAAGTTTGGTTCAGCTCCTTCAGGCGTAGCACTTAAATTCCTTTATTCTGGACTTGAACTTAAAGCAAATGCAATGGCTCAGGAGTATCAGGAATCTTTTAAAGCATTGCAGTATTTTATTAATCATTATCTAAAAGAAAAAAAACAGCCTGTTGATGAATCACCTATTGAAGTTACCTTCAACGTTGATATGAAATCAGATGAAACTGAAACTATTACAAACTGTAGCAATTCAAGAGGTGTAATCAGTGATGAAACAATTCTCGCTAACCATCCGTGGGTAAAAGACGCTGAAGAAGAACTGAAAAAATTAAAAGAGCAGAGTGACGAAAACAATCCTTTTAAAGATAAAGTACTAGTAAAAGAAGATGGCAATAATGAAGAATAGTGAGTACTGGGAGGAAAGACTTGCTAATGTTGTATGGAATTCCTATAACACGCTTGAAGAAGAAAATATTGCACTTTTAGACCATTACAGCAAAACAATGAATAGTATTCGTTCAGAGTTGATGAAATTGGAAGAATTAAAAGAGCTTACAAGGAGTGAAAAATATCGTCAAGAGCATTTAAAATCACTTCAAGACCAAATACTCAGGGAGTGTGAAAAGCTCGGGGAGAACATTGAAAAAGACATGACTGGAAACGTGTCTAAACAGATGCAGGATATTCATGAAACAGCATTTACTAATATAAGTAACGAAAAGTTTTCAAAACTGTCTAAAAATGCATGTAAGGATATAATTAATACACAGTGGCAAGGGTCATCGTTTTCACAAAGATTATGGAAAAATACTGGAAAATTAGCAAATGAATTAAATGATATTTTATCTGTTGGTATTACAAAAGGTAAAACCATTGCTGAAATGGCGTTTCAGCTTTCCAGTAGAATGAATAAGGATATGAATATTTGTCATCGTCTTGTACGTACTGAAACCATTAATTCACTTAACAGAGCTTCAATGAGAGGTTTAATAGATGCAGGCATTAAGTATGTACGATGGTGGGCTGCTGAAGATGAACGTACCTGTAAAACATGTGGTACGAATCATGGAAAGATTTATCCAATTGACAAAGCACCTAATCTTCCATGTCACCCTGGATGCAGGTGTACGTGGTTGCCGGTATTTGAGGATGAATTAGATAGCATTAGTCTTGAAAAAAATGTTAAGATATTTGATGATGATTTAAAAACTCCAATAAGAGAAGGTTATTTAAATAAAGATGTTGCTAAGATTAAATCAACACTTATTGAAGCATTAAAATCCAAAAATGTAAAAAAGGTTTCCTTAGCTGGCATGGATGTAAATTTAGCTGTAGACAATGTTACTCAGTTGTCTAATTTAATAAAAAAATATAATCTATCTATAGGATCGGTGGCTACAAAAGAGTTCACTGGTGCAAATCGTGATATAGGAGCATCGGCAGTAGCAAAAAAATTAAGAGAGATTAAATTGAAAAATTTAAAAAATGAAAGTGTTAATATGGATTTGCTTTATGGATGTGATAAAATAAATATAAATAGAGAACTGTTTGGTGATAGTCCAGATTATTTTAATAAACGTATTAATCGTTTGATTGGTATTAAAAGTATACCTAATATTGATCAAGAGAATTATTCGGTGTTTGTTTTGACACATGAAGTAGGACACTGTTTACATTATCATTTAAATGGAACAGTTAACAATCCAATGAAATTGAATCAGGAATTATATAGTTATTTTGAAAAGATAAAAACGGATGGCAGCATAGATAATATTAGTAAATACTGCAGAGATGATTATTATGAAATGGTTGCTGATGCATTTGCGGAGGTAGAATTATCATCTAAACCATCTAAAGAATCTCAAAAAATTGTTAAAATACTGATGAAATACATGAAAGGGGAATAGAAAAAATGTGGAGAATACCATTATGCAGTTATTGTAAATATTTAAATAACAACAGCCCTACATGTCCTGCATATCCTGAAAAAATACCACATAAAGTTATGTTTGGTGGACAGTTGCATACAGAGCTTGTTGGGGATGAAACTGAGCCAGTTTGTTTTGCTATTGCATCTGATGAAGATCCCAAGGAAGTAAAAAAATTTTTTGGAATTGAGGTATAGTATATGTTAATAACTTGTGCAATTTGTAATAACGATATTAATACAGCAGATTTGGTATTAAGTGAGAGACCTTTAGGAAAACTGATAAAAGTATTTTATACATGTCCGTATTGTGGAGCTGAATATCATGTGATGTGGCATAATGATGAGACAAAGGAACTTCAAAAGAAACTGGACCAAGCTCGAGCAAATAATGATACAGTTGCATTTAATCGCTTGCAGTCTGTCTTTAAAAAGAAATTAGATAAACTTAATAACAGATAATCAGCGCAGAACGCGCTTTTTATATTAGGACGTAAAATTATGTACGTCCTTTTCTTTTGCCCTGGACAAGGCATATAAACTGTCCTATATTTTCTCGAGCATGCAGAGATATAAAAGCATGTATTCTACTGTCGAGAGAAACTCGACATATAAATAAAAAACATTAGTAGAATGGAGAAACAACTGAGTATGGAGTTTTTAAAGAATTTATTTAATGACAGGCAGTTATCTTATGATGAACTTTTAAAAGCTGTTGAGGCGCACAATAAAGCTGATAAAGATAATCAGATTAAGATTGCCAATCTTGCTGGCGGTGAATACATCAGTAAGGAAAAATATGATGCTAAAGAAAAAGAACTTACCAAAGCTAATGATCAGATTACAGTTTTAAACAATACTGTAAACAGCTTTGATGGTGAGAAAAAAGACCTGGATAAAAAAATCAAGGACCTTCAAAAACAGTATGATACAGATACAAAGGCACTAAAGAATGATTTTGCTAAACAGACAGCAGTCAACAGATTTTTTAGTGAACATAAATCAAAACATGAAGGTCTGCTTCGTAAAGAATTTGATTTAGATAAGTTGAGTGTTGATGACAATGGAAATGTTTTAGGGCTGGAAGAACAAGGCAAGACAATTCTTGAGTCTTATGCAGATTTATTTGAAACCTCTTTAGGGGGTACACCACCAGCTAATCCTGATGGCGCTGGAACCCCTCCAAAGGATCCAGGTAAAATGACTTATGAAGATTTTGTGGCAATGGAAGAAAATAAGTAGAAAAGGAGACAGTAAATTATGGCAGCAGTATTTGATGCAAAACATTTTAATGAAGTGGCATTTGGAAAATATATGGATTCAATCCCAGATGCCAGAAGAAATAAATTATTAGAAAGCGGTGCAATCGTAAGAGATAAACGATTATCTGATACATTTGCAGGACAGACAACAACTTCATATGCGGAAATCCCGTTTTATGGAAATTTAGAGGGTGCACCAGACAATTATGATGGTGTAACAGATATCACAACAGATTCAACAAAAACATATTTACAGGGATGCTTTACATATGGTAGAGCTCATGGATGGACAGAAAAAGATTTTAGTTATGATATTACTGGCGGGGTTGATTTTATGGGCAATGTCAGAAACAAGATCTTAAAATACTGGAATGATGTTGATCAGGATGTATTATTGGCAATTTTAAAAGGTATTTTCTCAATGACAACTGCGAAAAATACGGAATTTGTTACTGCACATACTAATGATATTACTTCTACAGAAGAAGGTGTTGTTGATGCAACGACATTAAATAATACAATTCAAAAAGCGTGTGGTGATAACAAGGATGTGTTTAAACTTGCTATAATGCATTCAGCGGTGGCAACGAATCTTGAAAACTTAAAATTATTAGGATATTTAAAATATACAGATGCAAATGGTGTTGAAAGGGATTTAGGTTTAGCAACATGGAATGGACGTATTGTTATTATTGATGACACTATGCCAACTGAAAATGTAGCAGCTACAACTGGAGAAAACGCATCGCCAGCATATACTAAATATACAACTTATATTTTAGGTGAAGCAGCATTCTCTCTTGAACCTATGCCAGTAAAAGTTCCATATGAAATGGTCCGTGAAGCTAAAGTAAATGGAGGTCAGGATACGCTTATTTCAAGAAAACGTAATGGGGTATCAGTTTATGGTGTTTCTTATCTTAAGAAAAATCAGGCATCTTTATCACCAACAAATGATGAATTGGCAAACGGTGCTAACTGGGGACTTGTTGCAGACAGTAAAGGGAAAACAATAGCCCATAAAACAGTGCCTATTGCAAGAATAATTTCAAAGGGGTAGATTTCTGCTCCTTTTTTAATTACAGGAGGTTTTAAAATGAATGTATTGAGCAAAGAAAAAATAGTTGAATCAATAAGTTTGAGACCAAATATATCTCATGTTGATAAAGACTTAATATATGATTTGGTGCAGGATGCTATTAATGATCTAAGGGATATGCTCCACTATGAAGAAAATGAAGACCTGCCTAAAACATTTGAAAGTACTGTTAAAAATTATGTTCTTGCAGCAATTAACAGAATCGGGGCAGAAGGTGTTTCATCACAGTCCTTCAGTGGAATTTCTTTTAATTTTAGAGATACTTTAAGTGATACAGATATGCGTAAAATCAAAGCAAAGAGGCGGTTTCCATGAAATATGCAGCTGCAGAGCTTCTTGAGAGTGAAACAGCTCCGAGTTTAACCGGGCAGGATAAAAAAATATGGAAACAAATAAAGACTATCAACGGGATCAGGTTATTCGATAATGTTTCTTCTACAAAACTGATCAACGGCGCAAAATATGAAAAAGCAGACTATATTGGTCTGGCTTTTGATTTTTCGATTTCAAAAAAACATCGTTTAAAAATCGATAATGAGATTTATGAAATTATGGATCAGGCGGTCATGGGGAGTATTAACACTTTGATTCTATCCAAGGTGACCGTTAATGAATGATAATGCAGACTTTATAAAAAGTGCTGAAGATGCAACTTATAAGATTATTGGGCAGTTGAAAGGTAATGTGGAAAAAGCGTGTATCATAATTGAAACCGAGGCTAAGAAAAGGTGCCCGGTAGACCAGGGGATCACGAGAGCTTCGATTAGCCATAGCGTTACATTAAATCCCGACAGTATTGTGGGATCCGTTGGCTGTTCTTTGGAAACTGCGCCGTTTGTTCATCAGGGGACCGGTTTATATGCTAAAGACGGTAACGGACGAAAAACACCATGGAAATATGAAGCGGTAGCCGGGAAATATAAAGGCTGGCACACAACAAGGGGCCAAAAGCCACAGCCGTTTCTTGAAGATGCCAAAACAAAGATGAGACTACGTGTTGAAAAGACGTTAGGAGGGAAATGATATGTTTGAAATGTATTTAAAAAAATATATTGACAGTTACCTGAATGTAAATATTAGACCGTCGTTCGATACGAAGGTCCCCGGTATCTGCTATATTCATTCACCAATTTCATCTGGCAGTATCTCTGAATCTCAGTTTGAAATTAAAGTTATTGATGATGACCTGGATCGAGCAGTTACAACAAGAGATGAGATAATTGAATTATTAAAAACACCTGATAAAGAATCATGGAAAAAACAGGACAGCTTACTGTTTAGAGGTGATTTAGCAGGTGGTGGACAGTTGTTTAATGACAGCATTCAGGTGTGGGAGCTGTCGTTAATTTTTATTATAAAATGGAGGTTAAAAAATGGAGAATAAAGAAGAAATTTTAATGGGTTCAGGTGAACTTTATATGCATGAATTCGATGGTACTGAAATACCTGAAGATGCAGAAATTGAAATTGATGAATATAATGTTGGTCACTGTAACAGTGGATTCAGCATTGAATATACACCTGAACTATATGATGTTAAAAATCAGTATGGTAAGATCGTAAAGAGATTTACTATAAGTGAAACGGTTGCCGTAAAGACTGGAATAATCAGCTGGGCGCTAAATAAATTAGCACTGTTGTCTACAGCGCAGTTTGAAATCGACAAGACTAAGAAGACTAGAAAACTGGTTTTTGGTGGCAGAAAATCACTTAAAAATGTTTTAGTACGTTTTGTACATGAAAAAGACAATGGTAAGAAAATCCGTTTTACTGCTATAGCGCAGGGTGGAAATGGATTTGCTTTGGAATTTACAGGTGATAAAGAATTGACCATTGATGCACAGTTAAGTGCTATCGAAAGAAAAAAAGACTGGCTGGCAGAATTTGAAGAAGAATTGACAGATGATGAACTTGCAGCTTTAGAATCTGCACAGCTGATTCAGGAGGGAATATAAGATGAAACAGACAATAATTGATTTAAATGAGTACGCTAATCGATATGTTGAATTTAAGATAGGTGACAAAAATATCCGTTGCCCAGAACTTACATATGCTGGGATGAAGAAAATCAATGAATATGAAAACAATAACAAAGCTACTCATGAAGACGAAGCAGAGATAATTCTGTGGCTGTTGAATCGAAATACAGCAGGTATAAAATTTATACAAAAGGATATAGATGAGCTTCCATCGGGAGCAGTAACGAGAATATATCGTGAGTGTGTTATGCTTTCAAGAAGGGCACTTAACGACCCAAACTAAAGATCCCGCTCCCTGATGACAGAAAGATTCGCGATGCAATCATCGCTAAATACTTCGCGTCGGATGAGTGGGAAGACAAATACTCATTAGCAAGTGGAGAATTAAAGGCTATAGCAGATTATACAGGGCTTTCAATAAGAGAAGTAACTGATCTGCCTCTAAGCCTTTTTCTATTGTTTAAAAAAGATTCATGGACAGCAAACAATCTTAAATCTCAGCAGGGACGGGATTTTTTAAAAGAACTGTATCGTTTGCAACAGACAGAAGCCGATGTTGATGCAATTCGTAATTTTAATAAGAAGCGAGGTGATTAGATGGGTAGCGGTATAGAACTGGCACCATTAGTAACAAAATTAAAAGTTGATATCAATTCATTCAAGACAGATATGGATAAAGTGAAAACCGAAGCAGTGAGAAAAGCCGATGAAGTATCTAAACAGCTTGAAAAAATAGCTAAGGTTGGAGCAGGAATGTCTAAGGTTGGATCTGCATTAACTAAAGGTGTAACAGTACCTCTTGCAGCCGCTGGAGTGGCAGCTACTAAAATGGCGATTGATTATGAAAGTTCGTTTGCAAAAGTATCAACTCTGTTAGATAAAAATGTAGTTGATTATGACAAGTATAAAAATGATATTTTAGACGCTTCAAGCGAATCTAAGGTTGCTGTAGATGAATTTTCGGAAGCTGTATACGGATCCATTTCTGCTGGTGTCGACCAGACCAAAGCGATCAAGTTTACTACAGATGCAATGAAACTTGCAAAAGGCGGTTTCACTGATGGGGCCAAGGCAGTAGATGTAATGACAACTGCTATAAACGGGTACAGTATGACCGCAGATGATGCAGCAAAGATATCTGATATGCTGATCACAACGCAGAATCTAGGTAAAACTACCGTAGATGAACTGGCATCCAGTATGGGGGCTGTTATTCCTGTTGCTGCAAGTGTAAACTTCGGAATGGAGGAATTATCAGCATCTTATGCACAGCTAACCAAAAACGGTATCGCAACAGCAGAATCAGGAACTTATTTAAAATCTATGTTATCGGAACTTGGGAAAAGCGGTTCTGTAACAGATAAGGCGCTAAGAGAACTTACTGGAAAAGGTTTTGCTGATTTGAAAAAAGAAGGCAAATCCACAAGTGAAATATTGATACTGCTCGATGAAGAAGCAAAGAAGAACGGGAAGACTCTCAAGGATATGTTTGGATCCGTAGAAGCCGGTTCTGCAGCTCTGGTTTTAGCAAAAGGTAACGGCGAAGAATACAATGAAATGTTAGCAGCAATGCAGACAAGTGCTGGAGCAACGCAGGAGGCATTTGACAAGATGGATGCAACTCCAGCAGAGAAATTAAAAGGTGCAGTAAATGAACTTAAAAACAGTGCTATAAAATTAGGCACAAACATGATTCCAGTTGTTACAACAATAGCAGATAAAATAAATGAACTTGTACAGTGGTTTAACAAACTGACACCAGAACAGCAGAAAAACATAGTTAAATGGGGTGCTCTAGCAGCAGCTGCAGGACCAGTTTTAAAAATTACTGGAGGACTTGTAACATCTTATACTAAATTAAGAAAATCACTTATTTATACAAACACCCTTATTTCTAAAGGAATTCCACTGCTGGGGAAACTCGGCACAAATCTTGCATCTTCCAGCGGTCCTGTTGGAAAACTAGGAAGCCTGTTAAGTAAACTGGGTGGAAGCGGTACTGCTGCTACAACAGCTTTAACTACTGTTGCTGGTAGCACAGGTTCTTTAGGTACTGCAGCAGCCAGTGCTGCGGGAACTGCTGGTATTGGAGGCTTACTTTCAAGTTTAGGCGGTATGGCAGTGGCTGCTGCTCCATGGGTTGCTGGTGGTGCAGCTGTTGTTGGAGCATGTTATGGAATATATAAAGCAGTTACAGCAGATGTTATACCAGCAGTGGATTTGTATAAGGTCTCTACAACTGCAGCGTTTAATGAAGTAACAGGAAAATATGAAATTCATACTGTTAAGATTAGTGAAGAAACTCAAAAGCAGGTTCAGGCATATCTTGATCTGTCAAACTCAGCGCAGCAGGAAACGATGAACATGTATGCAGGTATTACTGCTGCCACAGATGAAAATGTTTCCAGTATTACAACGAAAGTAAATGATATGGCAGCAAGTATTATTGCAGCTACTAATAATCAAAGAAATGAAGTGGTTGGAAAATATAATGATATGTTTGCAAATACTACTGCAATTACAGATCAGGAAAAAGCCGAGATACTTAACAGTGTTCAAGAGGGTTTTGATCAAAGAATCACAAATACTGAAGAAATGAAAAATGAGATCCTGGCAATATACGAGCAAATAAAACAGCAGGGCGGACATATCACTTCAGATCAGCAGGCCAGGCTTGATGAGCTGTACAACAATATGAAAACAAATGCAGTTCAGGCAATGGCCCAAAATGAAGCAGAACAAAATGTTATATTAAATCGTCTTGCAAGCAGTACAGAAAGAGTTACAGCAGAGATGGTAGGAAATACCATCAAGGAAATGAACAAGGAATATAAGGAGCAGGTAAAAACCGCTGGTAAAAAGCGTGATGAACTTGTACGTCAAGCGGAAGAGTTAAAAACTCTTGAAGGCGGAAAATATGCAGAAAAAGCACAGCGGATTATAGATGCAGCTAATAAAGAATATGAAGAAACAGTTGAATCATCTAAAAAGATAAAAAAAGAGGGAATAGACAAGTTGATGAGTGCCCATTCTGAGTTTGCAGACAGTGTAGATATTACCACAGGTGAGATAGTAAACTGGTGGGATAAGATGTTTGGTAAATGGGATAAATGGCAGCCTGAAAGCAAAACAGCTACCATTACAACAAAGCATCTTGACGTTTATGGTGAAGTAGAATACGGAAGCGATGGCAAAAAGCACCGTTATCTCGCTTATAATGGACTTGATTATGTACCATATGATGGTTACAATACCCGTCTGCATGAAGGTGAACGTGTTCTGACAAAAAAAGAAAATATTGAATATTCCAAAGGCATGCAGTCTGGTAAAAAGATAACTATTAAGATTCCATTTAATATTGACGGACGTGAATTTGCTATTGCAGAAAAAGATTATCTTGCTGAAGAACTGGGATTTTAAGGAGGATATGTATGCTGATAAATAACAAAAGTTTTGAAACACTTGAAGCGATATTTATAGGATTTGCATATACCACTCCTGAAATATCCAGTAATATTCTTTCCAATGGTCTAAGTCAGGTTGATATGGGGATGGACTGTAGCCCATCATTACGAACACTTCAGCTTGCATTTGAAAATGATTTAGCTATGTCCAATTTTATGGCTGAGATCGCAAAACAGTTTACCATATTCGATGAAGAAAGTAATTTATATTACGACTGTATACTAAATTCCACACCTCAAATTCAGCATCTGGGTAACTTAAAGTATCTTGCCGATTATACAGTGTCTTGTGTATGCCATGGACCTTTAAAAACAGTTAGAAAACTTTTGTTTGATGCTGAAGGAAACACCTATGGTGGATGTATTTATAAGATTACTTCATCTAAAAATATTAGCAATTTTAAGATAAATGATTATACAATATCTGAACTTGAGGCAAACAGAATTTTTATTATCGACGGTATGGATAAACTTGTATATTACCAGGATGATAAAACAGTTTCAATGTTTGATGAGGTTCAAGGTCTGATTAAATTCCCGGTAGTTACTCCAGGCGAAAATGAAATTATACTGAGTGATGAAAATGTGGTGTTTGAACTGCAGTATTATCCAATGTATTTATAAAAGGAGGCTGTATGTTAAAAATATTAAATAATGGCAAATATTTACCTGTTGCAAGGAAAGATAATTTTAATATTGTTACAAATTATGAAGGAGAGCAGACACTCTCCTTTGATGTTTATGTAAAAGATGAAATTTATAATTTGATTGTAGAAGAAGCTGATATTTGTTTTAGAGACAATACATACAAAATAAAGAAAATTAATCAAAGACCTAAACTGGCCACAATAGAATGTTTACTTAATATGGATGACTGGAAGAATAATTTTTTTCATAATTTTCACACTGAGTATAAGCTGTTTAGTGAGGTTGTTAATCAGATAATTCCTGATGGGTGGATAATTGAAGATGCTGGTACAATAACAGGTCGAAGAGCAATTACTTTAGAAGGTGTTACAAGCTACGATATATTGATGCAGTGTAAAAACACATACAATATTGTATTTGAGTACCATATTTTAGATAAACGTATTAAAGTTATAAAACCAGATACTATTCAAAGCAGAGGACTTTACATAACAGATGAACTTAATCTTAAAGAATTAAATTACAAAGGGGACAGTACAAATTTTATAACTCGTTTATATGCTTTTGGAAAGAAAACAGAAATTACAGATGATGATGGCGAGATTGTAAATACCGAGTATGTGAATTTTGCATCTATTAACGATAACAAAAATTATGTAGAAAATTTTGAATACAGTAAAAATATAATTGTTGGTTATTGGCAAGATGACCGATATTTAGACCCTCAGGAGCTAAAGGATGATGCGATAGATAAATTAAAGGTATTATCAATCCCTGCCAGATCTTACGGATGTAATATTATTGATTTATCAAGAACGGTTGAAAAATACAAATGTCTTGATTTTAAAATGTATGACAAAGTCACACTGCTTGATTCAGCAAGCGGTGTATGTGTAATGCACCAAATTGTTGAATACACTGAATATCCTGATGATGAAAAACAAAACAAGATTGTTTTAAGTTCGGAATTTAAAAAAATCACTGGAACAATCGACAATATTAAACAGTCGGTATCCGATATTGATACAGAAATTAAGCGTGATGAAAGCATGATAAATGAAATAATCCGTGACGTACAAAGCAACACAATGCGGATAAACAACACCTATACCCGCGGAGAAACGGATGTGAAAGTTGAGTCCCTGATACAGCAGAGTACGGATGAAATAAATCTTTCGCTTCAGGAAGTTGAGAAAACGGGAAATGAGACTAAAGAAAAATTAGAAAGTCTGGTACTTGATCTTGATGGACTTACCAATACGGTTAAAACAACCAGCGGAAACAACTTAATTAGAGACAGTATGGGATGTTTTAATGACGGTTCATGGGATGGGAGTTTTAATGTTGACTCGACAAATGAAACACGTTCCCGCAACATGTACGGGTATGCTTTACTGTTAAAGAACGGAAACTTAAAACAGCATATTCAGGCAAACAATGGAACTTATACATTGTCATTTATCTATAAAAAACTTATTAATTTAGCTAATGTTAAAGTTACTGTTAATGGTGAAGAGATATTATTATCCAACAGTGATTATACAGAATTCAAGCATACGTTTACAGTTACTACTAATTCAGTAGAAATAGAGTTTGTATCAGATACAGATAACTCATGCCCTATAATCAATCTAATGTTAAACAAGGGTGATGAAAAAATGGAATGGACTCTAAACCCGAATGAAACATGGTCTGATACAGTCCAAATTGGACGTGGTATTCGTATATCCAGCAGTGGAACAGATGTAGTGTTTGTTGCAAATGCAGATATTATAGGATTTATGAATAAACAGGGTGAGTATATTGCTACATTCGATGATGAAGGACTTGTAGCAAATGCTGCTGTTATTAAAAATAAAGCAACAATAGTAAATTTGCTGATTCAGGATATTAATGATCAGACAGTTATCAACAGAATTAATTCTAATGAAGTGGAGGTAATAGACAATGGCAACTAGTGGAGTACTAGGAGGTGGCGGATATCAGGGACGGTATTTAGAGTTTGCATGGTCGCTGGTAAGCCAGGATATTGCAGGCAATACATCTACAATATACTGGCGTGTTACAGTTGTAGGTGGTTCATCATCATATTATTATCATCATAGAGACTATGCAGATGCATTTGGAGAAGTTTTAGTAAACAGTAACAGTCGAACCAAGAGATACAAAGGAGACCTGGCAAATGGATACAAAACTATCCAGCATGACATTAACGGTTACGCTGATTTTAGCGCTCATATTATTGCAGCAGTATATACAAGTTCAGTAAATGAAGATGTATCGACATCATGGGCGCTTCCTCTAATTCCTCGTCAAGCAAATATCACTAACTTACCAGCAAGTTTCAATGATGAAGAAAATCCATGGTTTGATTATACTAATCCAGCAAACTGGGAATTAAAAGCGTGGCTCGAGCCAAATCCAAATGGACCGCATTTATGCGAGCGTACTTTTAGAGGTACTGGAGGAAGATATACATGGTCTTTAACAGAAGCAGAACGTAAACAGTTAAGACAGGCATGTAAAGGCAACAGCTGTACTATTCGTATTGGGTTGTACAGTAATGGAACAACATGGGCGAGCTTCCATGATAGAACTTTTATTATCAAGGATCCAATGCCTACAGCAGGTACACCAACATGGGAAAGTACAAATCATTTAGACCTGGCAGATAAAGACACAGTAATAAAAGGATACAGCAGTATTGAAGTTACCATTCCTGAGGCTATACCAGTAAAGGAAGCAACAATTAAGCAGTATAAAGTAATTGCTGGAGATAAGATAGTAAGTGGTACATCTTCTGGTGTGCTTAAGCTGGAAAATATAAACGACAGTATAATTAAGGTTTATGTAGAGGATAGTAGAGGAAACACAGTTGAGAAGATATTAAATATAAGCAATTATAAGCAGTATACACCACCAGTAATCACAACATTGTCTTTAGAACGTGCAAAGGGTGGTATAGGTTCTAATGTCACTCTAAGTTACAAAGGGATTTTTTGGAATGAAAATTTTGGAAAATTAACCAACAGTTTAACAGTGCAGTATTATTATAAAGAACGGGGAGCTGGCACATGGATACAGGGGACTACAGATATTACGCCAAAGGTTTTTCGCTCCGATGAATTTAATGGAGAATATGAAATAAAAGGAGACTTAGAAGCTAATGGCTTTGAAGTTGGAAAGAACTATGATATTAGACTTATCGCTACAGATAAGCTCACTAGTGCTGAAAAAACTACTATTTTATCAAGCGGTGTACCTAATATGGCTATACATAGAAATGGTGTAGCATTTGGTGCATTTTATGATGAAAAAATTGGTGGAGTGTTACAAGTTGGTGGAGAAAGAGCTGATATTAAATGTAAAGCGTTTATTTTTAGTGAGGAAGAACAGTTTACTGGAGATTACCTTAAAATACTTGGAACTAAATTCCCCATTTACACAAAAACGTTTTTTGGTGATGGCGGAGGTAAGGTATTAAGTGGTATATCTATTTCAATAGGAGTAGAGCATCCAATAGAAGCATGGATAGATTGGCAAAATACATATATGTTCATCTATACCGATTCTCGAAGTGTTGGTGCATCTGTACCAAATGTCGGCAATGGAACAGCTCTCGCAAGTGCACAAGCGGAGATATACTATGATTTAAGCAAAGATGAGATTCGTATTAGTACTGGAGCTACGGTTTCATTAAACCGATACAGAATAACTATCAGATATATTAGATAAAGAAAGAAGGGAAAAAAATATGAACTTAAATTATATGGATACTTACAATGCAGTTACAGGAGCTGTAATTGGGCTAAATCCTATACTACAATTAAATACACCAAAAATGAGGAGGTGGAAGAATGATAATTGCAAAAATAATACAAGAGGGACAGATTATTACATTAAAAGATGTTGTCCCGACATTTAAATACAGTGCTAATCTGCAGATGCAGTTTGTTAAAGATCCTAAATATGAGGGATGTATTCTTACTGGGTGGTATAAACGTCTTAAAGGTGACGAATATCTGCTAGATATAAAAGAAGATGGTACATTCACACTAAGAAAAGATGTTTTTTCTAAAGAAGGAAGTGTGTATTTTTCTTTTGCTTTAAATTATCCTGATGGAAAAATAGTGCATTTAGGTTTTGTTGATTTTGAAGTAAAGCAAAGTTTTGGTAATGATGATGCAATACTTCCAGAAGAACAGGAAACATGGATAAGTGTAGTTTCCAGGGTTGCTAGAGAAGCAGTAGAAAAAGAGATAAATGATTTTGAAGTTTCTGTAAAGGAAGTTAAGGAAAAACTTGAAAATGGTGATTTTAAAGGTGAGAAAGGTGATAAGGGAGATGTCGGAGCTAAAGGCGAAAAAGGAGATCCAGGTCCACAAGGAATACCTGGTTTGCAAGGTCCAAAAGGCGATAAGGGTGATACTGGTATTCAGGGCCCACAAGGACCTATTGGTTTAACTGGAGCAAAAGGAGATAAAGGTGATCGTGGAGAAAAAGGGGACCAGGGTTTAGTCGGACCACAAGGTTCACAAGGATTAAAAGGAGAACCAGGACCTATTGGTCCACAAGGAGAAAGAGGAATTCAAGGTCCTCAGGGTGAAAAGGGAGATGTCGGACCAGCGGGTAAAGATGGTGCCAGTACATGGGAGGATATAACAGATAAGCCACAATTATACACCCAGGATGAAGTTGATTATCTTCTTAGAGATAAGATGGATAAACCATATGTAGATATTGTAATTAGTGATGATACTACAATAGAATGCACTATGGAAGGTAATTTGAAAATAAATTCTATTATGGGAAATACCATACAAAAAGAAAATCCTACTCCAGAAAATCCGAGTGAAATTATGGGGGTAACAGAACTTAATATAAAAATTATAGGTAAAAATTTGTTTAATTGGGAGTATGCATCTAATTTGGATAACTGGACAAGAGTAGATGGTGGATATGCAGTGTTACCGATGAGAGTACCATCTAATGTAATTCTTACAACATCTGGTGACAAAATTTTGGATGGTTGGGGTTATTATGCGTTTATTTCATGGGATGCGACCAATGGGCTTGCCAATAGTTATGGTTGGCTGTATCACAATAATCAGGGTAGTAATTTTAATACTTTTACCAGAAAAACAGATAGCATAATTTATATTTATGTTACTTACTCTAAGGTTGCAAGGTTTTTAGATGATTTTAAAAATTTACAAATAGAGGTTGGTGAAAACAAGACTGAGTATGCCAGCTATACAGAAAATTCTATTTTGTATATATTAAAAAATCCATTATTAAGTAACAAAAAAAACATTGATGTTATTACACCAACAAGCAGAACGAACAAAATGTCTATTTATACTTGTACTGGAAAAGAAGTATGGCATGGTGATAATACATCAACAAGTGGTTATTATGGACGATATATAGAATTGCCAAACGCTTCTAGTAATTCTGGCACTCAAGTGTTTTGTACAATTATAAAGTTTGTTGAAGGTGCAATAAGTGTTGCAGATGAAGGGTGTTGTCAAGCAAGCAATATGTTTTATTTAAAATTTTCTAATTTACGTTTAGGAATAGAACAAGGTACTCCTATACAAGAAAAAAGAATTGCGTTTAATAATTACATTAAACATTTGTTAGACACGGGAACATTAATACAATGTTCATATGTGCTTGAAAATCCAGTTACAGAGCCGTTAGAACCAGAGTTGCTAGAAATATTAAAACAGTTAAAAACTTTTAATCCACGCACAAATATTATCGTGGATGGGGATGTAAAGCCAACCATTAACGCTAAGTATCCAAAGGATTTGACACTTGCACAGCAGAAATTAGAAACTAAATTACTTAACTTACAAACGGAGGTAGTAAAGAATGTATAGTATCATTAAGGAAGTACTTATAAAAGGAAACTACGAGCTTGTAGACGTTTTAAATAAGATAAATAAATTGTGGATAGAGGGTTCTTTAACAGAAGAAGAGAGGGACGAGCTGGTTAATTTAGCAAGAACTAACGCAAATCCTAATAATTCCTACGCAGAAAACACGATACAAATCGCTAACTTGTGGGAATATTACCAGCGTTTGGATATTAGGTTGTCTAAGCTGGAAAATGGCCAAGATGTAGAACCTACAGAACCCGAAGAGGAGTGGCCAGAATTCGTACAACCCAGCGGGGCACATGATGCTTATAAAACAGGCAACAGGATAATGTTCCAAGGGAAGAAGTACATATGCAAAATGGATAATTGTGTTTGGAACCCGTTAGTTTATCCATCCGCATGGGAATTAGTAGAAGAATAGAAACAAGGACCAAATGGTCCTTTTACTGTCCTGGAAAGACATTAAACTTAACTAGAAAGAAGGTAAAAAATATGAAAAAATATGATTTAAAATTATGGACTAAAGCTGCGGGAATTAGAGCAGTAAAAACAATGGCACAAACAGCAGTAGGACTAATTGGCACATCTCTAGTGATTGCAGATGTTAGCTGGCCAATAGTAGCTAGTGCATCAATTTTAGCTGGTGTTACATCTGTTTTAACAAGCATTGCTGGATTGCCAGAATTAGAAGAGGCAAAATAAAATGAACCCAGATACACAGTTATCTATTGCGTTTCTTATCTCTATAGCTTCTATATCCTTTACAGCGGTAAATTTTTTTACAAGCAGAAAAAAAGATTTAAAAAACGAAAATGAGCAATTTATTAGAATATCTGTACAATTGGAGAATATACAGAAAACTTTAGCAGAAACAAAAGAAGATGTTAGAGGGGTTAATGATAAATTACTAGGAGTTATAGAGGAGCAGATAGCCCACGGACAACAAATAAAAGAAATTTGGAGACGCATAGCTAAATTAGAAGAAAAAGAATAGCGCACTTTAGCGCTATTTTGATTTTATAGAAAAGAGGTAAAAAAATTATGGAATTAAAAGATACAATTGATTTAATGCAAAGTGATGATTATAAAGAAAGATTTAAAGCAGAATATTATCAAGCAAAAATCAGATATGATAAGTTGGACACAATGACAGTTAAATATGAAGCTGGAACATTAAAGTTTACTCCAAAATGTTCTCTTGAACTATTAAAACAACAAAAAATGTTTATGGGCAATTATATTAGAACTTTAAAGATTAGAGCAGAAATTGAAGGAATTGAGTTATAGGAGGATAAATAATATGGCAATTTATAATATTCACGCTGGACATAATTTTAATGTTAGTGGTGCAGACGGATATTTTAGTGAAACAACTGAAAGTAGAAATGTAAAAAATGCAGTAATATCTAAATTACAATCTTTAGATTATAAAGTATATGACTGTACTGATGATAGTGGTAAGACTCAAAATGAAAATCTTAAAAATATCGTATCTAAATGTAATGATAATACAGTTGATTTAGATATAAGTATTCATTTTAATGCTTCAAATGGTCAGGGTCATGGAGTTGAAGTTTTGCAGTATTCTGACAAAACACAAGCTATCGCACAAAATATTTGTAATGCGATAGCTCAATTAGGATTTAAAAACCGAGGTGTAAAAGAAAGAAAAGATCTATATGTGCTTAAAAAAACAAAAGCACCAGCAATTTTAATTGAGTGTTGTTTCTGTGATAATGCAGTAGATGCAAGTCTTTATAATTATGATTCAATGGCAGCTGCTATTGTTAAAGGATTAACAGGGCAGGTAGCAAATCGGGTTCCACAACTAAGTGATAATTGGATTAGTAGATTGAAAGCTGAATGTAAAAAGCAGGGTTTTAGCAATTATCCTACTGTAAAAGAAGGGGCTAAAGGTAATATAACTAGATTAGTTCAAGAACGTCTTAATAGTGTAGGATTTAATATATCTGTTGATGGAATTTTTGGAGAAGATACTAAGAAAGCTGTTATAGTATTCCAAAAAAATCGTGGTTTAAGCCAAAATGGTATCATTGATTCTAATACTTGGGATTATTTGATAAGTGGAAAGAAATATTAAAAGAAAAGGGCTGGATTATTTTAAATAATCTAGTTCTTTTAGTCCATATAAGTCTGCAAGGGTTTGGCAAAATATTATATAATTTAGTTGTATAATAATTATGGGAAGGAGAAGAGCAATGAGGGAGTTAAGGGAAGCATCAAACAAATTGTGCGATACTGTAGAAAAGTTAAAACAAGATAAAGATATAGAGGGGGCAGTAGAAAAATTACGTTTAATAAAAGATATGTTAAACAAAATAATAAAGGAAAATAATTAATAGAATAGTAATTGGATATCTTATGAAATAATTATGGACGGCACAAGAAATTGTGTTGTTTTTAATTTTATAAAATATTTCTTGAAACTAATGATAAAGATTTGGGATAATATATATACATTTATTGATTTTCTGGAGGTAAAATGAAAGCAAGAGGTTATTTTCTAACAATTTTATCTGCTGTTATTTTTGGTTTTACACCTGTATTAGCTAAAGTAACTTATTCTATGGGTAGTAATGGAATAACAATGGCATTTTTTCGTC
>OFFQ01000609.1_pt1 | contig 26748 bp, 27 predicted proteins | sample 1521411 | NCBI WGS metagenome assembly OFFQ01 (sample SAMEA3504110, study PRJEB24116) | mouse gut metagenome | biome: mouse gut; feature: mouse-associated habitat; material: faeces | place: Denmark | collected 2011 | reverse complement strand
CGGGAGCTAACGCAGAAGGACAATGACGCATACCGGCGGCAGCACTCCTCACTCACACGACTCCCTTAATTCCTGAAAAGCGGCGGGTTGGAAAATGAACCGCCGCTTTTCTCTATTCAAAAGTGATTGAAGGTAATGTTACAGCCTGGAGGCAGCGGGAACATGCGCAGGAAAAACGGATCACTCTGGCGCCGGTCTGTGCTGTCACATGTACTGCAGCAGCCTTATTGAACCGTGTATGATCTTTGCAGCAGCATTGATAAAGGCCCTGGCTGCGGCGGTATAAAGGCTATATCATTAACAGATAAAAACGACTTCCGTCTGTTCCACAGGAGGGTATTTCTCCGTGCAATAGCCGTGCCGGCACACCGTCAGACCGGTATGCGGCGAGAGGAACCTACAGAAATTGCTGGACATATGCTGCTCGAAGAGGTGAGAAAGCTCAGGCCGGGCAGAGCGCATAAATGAACAGCATAATGCAAGGCCGGGACTCTGATCACAGGGTCCCGGCCTTGTTTGCTGCTCAGAATAAGAGGCATTGCAAATGTGGAGAGAATGCCTGACAACAGGCGGCAAAATATGCGCAGAACCCCGTTTTGAGACATTTCCATCCCCTGATGCAATACTGCTGTTGTCCACATCAGGGAAATTTTTTCTCTGCTTTTACCAGGGCTGTTCCGCTATCCTCAGAGGAGTTTTGATAGAAATTATCACGTTTTGTATTCGCCCATCCGCTCGCCGGCGGCTGCCCCCTCCGTCCGGGGAACGCGCTCCGATTCCGGGAGCTCTCCCCGCAATGCCTCAATCCACTTGTCCAGCCGTTTCAGCAAATCCGCCCAGGCCTCCCGCTCCTCCTCCGCGGCTTTGTCCTCCTTCAGCCGCTCCAGCAGCATACAGATCCGTCCCGCGCTCTGGTAGGCGGGAACAGACACTGGATTGGCCGTGATCGCCCTGAGGCAGTGAGCGAGGGCGGTTTCAAATTCCCCGCTCTGGTGTGCTTGCTCCGCTAGCAACAGTTCCTCCACCACCCTAGCATTCCTCTGATTCTCGTCCAATAGATATCACCTCCCCCCATTCGGGAGCAAATCTGCAGGGAAGAATCTTATCCCCCACAGCGCCGCGCCAGACAGACCGCAGAGTTTCGCCAATGCCGCGCAATCAAACGCCCAGTAGCCCGCATAGATGTTATTTTGATTCTTATGGCTGTCGTACCAGGCGTAATCCCGGTGGAGCTTGTACCATACTTTCATATGGCTCCTGATGAGTCTCTCCGCCTCCAGTACAGGAACTTGCTGTATCTCTGTCACCAGCGTAGCGAAGGTTTCATTTCCAGGAAACAGCACCCGTTTTTCGGCGACTGGGCAGTTATTGTGGGAGAAATAACTCTCAAGCACTCCCACCCATAGATCATCGCCGCAAGAGTCCAGATGATCCAAGTCATTAGGTTGCATCCCCGCATCCACCTTCTCCCGCAAAAGCGCACACTGCCCTGTGGAAACTATATCCACATCCAGCAATACAGCCATCTCCAGTAACCATGTGAGTTTTCCATAGATGAGTGTTGGCAGCGCCAGGGCCACATCCAGTGCCAAGGCATACTCCCGTGCCAGCGCGGATACCGGCGCTCCGGAGGAGTAGAGGGCATACACCTTGTCAACGCGCAGATTAAGGAGATGAGCCTGCCGGTATTCCGCAACACTCCCCAATTCTGCTTGAGCGGAAAACCGTGCGATCCGGCGTTCCTGCGTCTCCAGATATTCGGCCCAATAGGTTTCGTCTTTGAGTATATCCCTCATGGGTATCCCCTCCTTTTACCATAAAGATTGTCCTCTGTGTTGTGCGTAGAAATGTTCACTTTGTCTCCATGTCCGTTTGCCAGGTAAACAGATTGCTGAGTTCCATGGAGTTAGCAGAGAAATCGCCCAAGGAAATCTTTGGAATCTTGAGATCAATCTTAAACGAGCTACCATTAATCACCTTCGCAGAGTCGTTCAAATGGGAGAACTGAATAACTCCAGGGTTGCCCCCGTTCGGGTTGATTCGTATCAGCAACCGCTCAACGTCATCAAAGGAATCGATGATATTGTCTGCTAGATCCAAGCCCACATCGCTGGGTAGCCTGTCCAAGATCCAACCCCCGCTCATCTGCTTTGTGCCGTCTGCCAATATATTCAATTGGGACGTATTATATTTTGCTTCGCCAATGACGTAAGTCTTCCCGTTTGTGTAGGTTCCATCGATCCCCCGATGTCCGCCCTTCAGTGTTGTGACCGTCTCGTTGCTAATCCGCTTATACCCCTGCTCCCTCATCGCTTTGTCGGCAGCCATCTCTGCGTAATTTCCCTTTTCTCCACCGTTCATGATGCCAAGGTTTTTGTAATTCACCTTGAGGATGCGATCCTGCCGCACAGCGTTTCGGATCTCATCGGAACTATAGGACATCTTTTTGAAAGTGGCAATCTCCTCCGGGGAAACGCCATTCCAAGCGTTGAAGAGCATTCCAAAGGAGTATGTGAGATTGGAAACAGCGCTGGTGATGTTCAGCACGTTTTGAAATGCATTGAAGACCGGGTTATCGATCTCCACCCAAGTATCCACTAGATTGAGTGTGGCTGCCCCCACCGTGGAGACTACAGCCACCGTAGCTACCGCAGAACTGATAAACGCGGCGGTTCCTGCAGAAAAGCCCACGTACCCTAGCAGTGGCACTAGCGCGGCTCCTCCTGATCCGATGACCGCCGCTACGGCAACAACCGCGCCAACCACGATCACAACCGAGTCTATGATCTTTTTATGGGCGGCGTAGAATCCCTTAACGGCCTCCCAAGCGTTGGCTAGCCCGTCACCTACATCGCTCCAAAATTTGTTCCAGTTCTCGACCCGCTGCTCCCACCAGTTCTTTTCCTCCGGAATCACGGGCCGTAGCCAGCTATATTCGTTGAAAAATTTCTCTGTACTTCCTGACACCTGCCGAGCTACCGCGTTGTCGGTGTCGTGAACCGACTCCAAAAAGTGCTCTATGCTCCGCCTCACCTCTGTAACTGACTGCTCTCTAGCCTGCTCAGCGCAAATCCGCTCACGGATTTCATTAGACGCCTCAATTAACTGCTGAGGGCCGCCGCAAAGGTCGTTAATCTCGCGATTTACAGTCTGCAGAGAGCGGATAGTCTCGCCGATTCTGTTTTGCAGCCGATCCAGATCGGTGCTTATCCCCAGGATCCTAGCCCCGGAAAAAATCTCAATCCTCATCCCATAACACCTCCTTCCCTCTATCCGCACTGTGGGTGGGGATATCACATAAAGTTGTACCGTCGGTATGTGTTGATGTCATGTTGGTAGACGTTGATAGCCCGATTCAACGCATCGATTCGGTTGTTTTGTATGCTGATACTACCCCAAAGGCCCCGCATCTCTTCCTCCAGGTTCTTGATTGAGGCCGCCAGGCGCACAATCTCTATCTCAATCCGATCCTTTTCCGCTTGGCAGCCGGACAGGGCGCTGGCCGTGTGGGAATCCTTCTCCACACTCTTTGTGTAGAAGACGGTTTCCAAGCTTGCAGAAACAATCTCGGAGCAACGCATCGCGCTGCGAAAAGATTTGCCAGCCGTATTGGCGGCACTGTTGACGCTGACAATAGCATCTGGGACGCTACCGCCTAGCAAAAAAAGGATCCGCACCACCTGCTGCAATCGCTTCTCCAAGTTGATCTTGTCATTCCTGCATTGGCTTACTTGATTGTTCCTCGCAGAGTACGTCTGCTGCAAAGACTCCATCGCTCTCTTCGTGCTAACCCGCTCTTCGATGGCGCGGGTCAATTGTCTTTGGGCCTCCCTATATTTCTGCTTCTGCGTTTCATACGCCATATGGCTTTCTCCTCTCTGTCGGAAAACGCATACTGTTAACCATCAGCGGATATAACCCTGCTGTCGGAGTTCGCTCACTTCTGCGGCGCTAGAAGGGATGAGAGCTACCATCCGGCTACTCTGTTGGTTCTCCCTGTTCAACTCGCCGTCAATAAACTCGTGGCCCGGACGCCAGGAGAACTCTGATGTGCCAGCGTCGACAATGACTAGACTGTCCTGCGGCACATGATAATACTGAACCAAGATCTCCGCCACCCGCGTAGCCCGCCCCAGGGAGAGAGTGTGGCTCTTCTTTGTGTCCTCGTCCGGGGTGATCCTGGCAATTGAGCCTACGACATAGATTTTGTTGTTCTCCGGATCGCTTTCCAGATAGGGCTGCACACTTTGGGTAACATATGGTTCCAGAACCCGGATTGCTTCCGCCTCGTCCTGGAACTCGATAGAATCAGGCAGAAACCCCAGGGCGGAGGTAGGGATGGTGGAGACCCCTGTCCCCTTGTAGGAGGCTTCCACGGGTTCCACGGTCTCCTCTGTATTCGGTGCAGTGGGTATGGTATCCACAAAGAAGACCGATTTCACCCGTGGGTATCCAGTGCCGTCTTCAAACCACATCATCGGGTCACCTGCGGACTCGGAGAACAGAATTTCCTCTGTCAGTATTCCTTTACATTTGTCCGTGAGGATCTCCGTCCACACATCCAGTAGCCACTGCTTGTAGCGGTTGTTGGAGCGGTAATCGATTTGCGGGCTGGCCACGTTCCCCATGCCCCAGAAAGTCACCTGGACCCCCTCCAAATTGGGAAAACCGTCCTCTGGAATATGTTGGATGAAGTCTAGGGGGGACTCCTGATAAATGTCGATAGGGTCATTCCGCACCATGTTGGCTTTCCCCACAGTGCAAATGCCAGTATCCAGAATCAGGATGTGGCTCTCTCCCCCTGGGGTGATATCCAGGATGGTCTTTGCCTCGCTGATAGCCCCCAGCAAATCCACTTCCTCCTCTCCAGCCCGGAGGGCATCGCTACGCAGATAGTCCATCAACGCCTTGACCCTATCCTCAATTCGCTTGGTGCGGGCGTTCACAGTGTTGGTCACAATCTCCGACTCAAGGACGGTCTTCTCATCCAACATAATTTGTTCGGCAACAGGTCTGCCATCGCTGACTATAATCTTAATCTGGGCCTGGGCATGCAGAGTGTTGTCTATGCCGTCATTCTCCGACCAGAGCCGGAACGCCTGGGTCAGCAGTGTTTCCACCCTGACCAACTGCTCCTCAGTAAAACAGTTGGCGTTAGCATGTTTTCCAACAATAATTACCAGAGAAATACCGGGATCGTCGGGCGGCATCTCCTCGTGCAGACAACCGACCAACAGTATGGGCATGACCAGCGCAAGAAGGCATAGGCAAAGTTTCTTCTTCATTGTGTTCATATCTCAATACCTTTCTAATGGATAGGGGGACGCCGAGGTTTTTCTCTGCGCCACAATGATTGCGTTGTCCACCAGCCTCCGTAATTCATTTTCCAGAGAATCCTTTGCCTTCTCGTAATCCCACACGTCCTCTGTACCGGTATGCATTTGGTCAAATTCCTCCAATATTTCCATGATCGATAACTCAGAGAACTCTATGGGAAGGGACGTATGGCTGCGCATAATCTCCAAGCATACGTGCAACATACTCTCCACCGCCTCGTTATAACGGGCTGCCTGGGAAGGGTAGGTGGTGATGCAGTTCTCGATGAGTTTCCCCCGGATCCTGGCAAAGCACTCCTTCCGGAATACCTCCGATTTGTTGGGCATCCACTTACTCAGTTCATTGGGAATGTCCCCGTCCAGAACATCCTCCATACTCTCCGTGCTCTCGTCGTCCTCCGGCGTCAATCTGTGGGCAGTCAGGGTCGTCCACAGGGAGGAGCGGGCGTCCTGCAAGTTCTGGTACTCCTCCAGAAATTCGCTCTGCAGGGTGATGTATCGGTGCTGTAGCATATTGACCTTTCGCTCCATAATTTTCTCATTGTCGTTTCTAAACGTGAACCATGACACTGCGAAGGCCAAGGTAGAGGTAAGAACTGGAGAGAATACCAGGAAGAGGTCAATGGGGAAGTCTGGGTATTTGTTAGTGAGAAAATTGTCCACGCCACCCTTAGAGTAGATGGTGATGGCTCTCAAACCCATCGCCAGCAGAAACATCAGTATAGAGACGATGCCACAAACCCATATCCCAATCTTCGCGTGGGGCTTGTCGTTGTTCCGGTACTGGGCCTTGTCTGTCCACACAGCTAGAGCACTTCCCAGAAATGTGGGGATCCCCTCTAGGCATAAGGCAAAAATAAAGCTGTACAGTAGGGCATCGGCACTCCTCACGTCCATATCCGGCGAGTTGAAAAGGATGCGCATGGCATTGAGATCTGCCAGAAACAGGATCAGGATCAGAAGTATAGCGCCCATTACCCTCCAGCCTCTGCCGTAAATTAAATTTTCTATGGCGTCCTGGAACTGTGCCCGCATGGCGTGATTATCTCGATCCAAATTCATCTCCCTCTCCTCCTTCCTTATCTAGTTTTTCCCAGGTATCTACCTTTGGAGGCATTATATCGTCGTTCTTTGTCTTTTTTGACTCATCACGCACCGTCTGGTCATAGGTTCTGCCCACCACACCCCAGTAGACCTGTTGCTGATATTCGTACTGACGCCGAGCCAACTGCATCCGCTCAAGCTTCGCATTGGCGCGAACGGTGTAGTGGTTGATGTCCCGGATTTTTCCATAATACTGATTGAACAGCACCCCCTTCTCTACGCTAGCGGCAATGCGCCCGGACAAACGTCGGCGCTGCCGCACGGCCACCAGGAGTACGCTGAACAGAATGTTCTTCGCGTCCTGAACGCTCAAAGGATTTTTGTCCGCACTGTAGCCCTCCAGTATCCGGTTGAGCTGTCGCATCATCTCGCCATCGGAGCCGATGGTTTCCTGAATCAACTCGTCCGTCAAACGCTCAAATTCCCCCTTCTCGTCCAGCCTCAACACTTGTAAGGGAGGTGTTTCTTTTTTCCAGAACATAAATTCTCCTTCTCTCCTTACGCAGACGGATCCGTCGGCCCCTCTTTCGTTTCATCCCCAGGCGTTGTAGGCGAGATTTTGGCCAAGATATTGTCCCGCTCCAATATAATTTCATCCAGGGAGCTCCAATACGCCCCAGTCAGCCGTTCCTTGTATATTCCCGCCATAGTATTCCGCACCAAATGCGCTACATGGAGACTTGGTTTCTTTCGTTGCACCTGCTCATAGTAATACCAGATCCGCAACATCCGCCTAGACAGCATGACACTTACTTTAGACTTCATCTCCTCGATGAGACGGATCTCCTCGGTGAGCAGGACCACCTGCATCTCATATTTACTTTGGAGCTGGTTTCGGTAGTCGTTTTTTACAGCAACCTCCCGTACGCGATACATCTGCATAATATGCGCATATTTGTGATCCTCATTGAGAGTTTTGTTATAGTTATCTTGTATAGCCTGTAACTCGCTTTCCCGCTTCAATTCCAGCAACCTAATTTCACCGTCTAAGATAGACTTCTGCTTATTCAGCCAAGCGATGGCCTCGCTAAAGCGTTTCATACCAGCCAGAGTATCATCCTCTACACTCTTAACCGTTAAGCTGCACTGTTTCTTCTCTAGCAAGCGATCCCGTTGCGCATCGAAACCCGCCAACTCTGTCCACACGAAAGGAGAAACATACCAAAGCTCTGCGTTTTCCGACTTCTCGTCAGACGGCGCATCAAACACGTTCTTCTTGGCATCGGAACGGCCCCGATAACTCAAATAGATTTTTTCTACTAGATTTAGTTTGGCATTTGCCATTGCAGCCCCTCCTCCGGGATATGCCTCAAAATGCCCCATACCGAATTCTGTTGATATTTGACTTTATTTTACCACATTATTTCCTTTTTGTTAAGAGGGAAAATGGAACTTTTTTCAATTCTGAAGGGCGAGGCACTAAGGAGATCCAAAAGTCTTGCACTGCAAAGAACATATGCTATTCTGAAGTAAAAGCTCTGTTTCAGAAGTATCCATTTACAGCGAAAAGGAGCGGGCAGCATTGCACTGTCCCGCTCCTCAATATACCAGATACTATCATTCCAGAGAACGTTTTTCCAGGAAATACTCCCAGATATAATCGTCCATACCGTTGTAATCCGGCGACCATAGGTATGTGCCAAAGGTCAGCGGCAGTCTATCTAAGAGCTGTATCAGATTTCCATAGGCAGCCTCCACATGCCAGTTTTTCAGATAATCCATATCGAAACAAGTCATCACATGGCGCACTCCCAGTTGTGTCAGTTCTTTCAGCGCCTTCTCCAGATAATGGAGAGATGTGACACCGGGGATGGCCAGGACAGTCTGCCCAGTGAAGAAATGAACGATGTCCGCCTTCATGTAGCCCTCGATCAGATAAACGCATTCCTGAACAGGACCAGCTATATGGCACCAATTTTCAGCACCTACGCCATCCTTCTTATCTATGCTGGAAAACGTGAGAAACTTCCCGCCCTTTTTCATCTTTTTGTCCAGACGGATATGGATACTCTGGATACGGCCAAGCCGATCCCGGCAGGGGATCATAATTCCCCGCAGGTAAATAGCCATCGTCCAGCACCCATCCTCGTCCCGATAAAATCCAGGTACACCAAACAGCTCATGCCCCTCTGAAATCAATTCCTTTGCCAACGCGGGAAAGCCTACCAGCGGCGTTGTACGATACCCCAGCCGGTCGATCTCCTCGTTAGTCAGACCGCGCCCCCGCAGGTTGTCCCGGTGATCCGAGGCAAGTGTCAGTTTGCTTAGAAGTGCCCGGTAAACGCGGTCCCTTGTTTCGATACCAACCAGCGGGGCCTGTGGCACCTCTGCAGGTTTTGGCCTGGGCAGTGCTTTCTTCTTCCCGCCTGATTTGCTGGAATAATGGCTTTCTCCGCCGCCCAGCCGATCCATTAGATCCTGGCGCACTTTATCCCGAGATACACCAGTATAGTAGGCGTAGAGGTCAAAGACACCGCCTTCAAACTGGCCGCATTTGGGGCATCGGAACACATTGCGCTTGAGGTTGATATTAAGATGCCGCTTTCTTGATCCTGCATGGTCACAGACCGGACAGGGGATATTATAGGAACTCCTTCCTGTGGGCGGCTGTGGAATCGGAAGCAGCGGCAGAATGTCATTCATCTGAAAGCGCAGTTCCATTTGCGGTTCCCCCTTTCCTCTGCGCTTTACACAGCGCCGAGCCGATTGCTTTATCGCCCATAACTCACGAGGAAGACCTTGTTTCCTGGAAAACTGCCGTGTAGATATCCGTCTTGTCACAGCTCTCCTTTGTCAGCTCCAACAGCGAAAAACAACGTCCATACTCCTGAAAATCTTCCGCAGAAATGCGGTCAGTGGTATCTTCCGGGGCCAGATAGTAAACCTTGCAGATTCGGAGCTGGTCAAAGCTCCCCACAGTATAAGATTCCACATAGTCCGGTGTGTAGTAGGATACCGGATATAGGACCGGTTTGTACGCCGAAATCATCATCCACAGCCAGATAGCCACGACACCTGCAATGCCCATGACACAGAAAATCGGGCGAATGATTTGCTTCATGCCTTTTCCTTTCCGGGGGCCGGTACAGAACCGGCCCCCTTGTTCATTCAAGCGGTAGTTTTAACCGCCTCGTCACAGATCAGCTTGGCTGCAGCCACAATTTCGGCATTGCCGGTAAACTTGGTGGCAACCCAATACAGCGCTTTCGGATCGATCTGCATAACCTCCCCCAGCGTTTTCCCGCTGTACTTGGCAATCGGGCACGAAACCTTCAGTGCCTGCTCAAAAGGCGACAGTTCAGGTTCCTGCGGCTGCGGCTTCAGGGCTGCCTGAGCGGCAGGTGCGGCAGGCGGTGGAGGCGGGGCGCTCCCAATGGAGGCATCCACAGGATTGCCGCTCCACATAATACCGCCCAGTTCGTCCACAGCCGGTGCATCAAAGGAATCACCGGCGGCCCCAAACTGGAGGCCAAAGCCTGCATTACGCAGGGCAATACCCACCGCAGCGGTCTGCGCCCACTCTCTGGGTGAGACAGTAGGTTTATCGGGCAGATAACCTCTGGAGGCAGTCGCCTCGGCCAAGAACTGATCCACCGGTGCGGAATAGTGGGGATAGACCCGGGCTGTTGCCACAAAACAGTCCTTCCCCGCCGTGACGGAAACTGCGATACGTCCCTCCGGATATTTCAGCCGGAACCAGCCGATCTGGACCATAACCGGAAGCCGCAGCCTTTTTTCACCACCATTGGCGCTGTTCAGGTCGGTATACTCCACCGCCAGCGCAGAGGGATCGAACCCCTCCACAGCGTTGATCTTCTGCAAGGCCTCCATGGCCGTCTGCTTTGCTTGTGTGTTGTCCGTAGTCATGACGCTGGCGCCTCCTTTTCCTTCTTTTTAATGGGTACAAATGTGTTTCGGAACTGAAGCCATGCGGGAAGCAGCGTCTGAATCACTCTGCCAATCTCCCGGCTGTAGCTTTCCGGAGCGGACGGCGCAAAGCTGGAAAAACGCTTGCGGTAATCTTCAATCACCCGCCCCAGATTGTTCTGGGCAGCATCCCGTTCCTTCTGCGTGTCAGGTCCGCGGTTAGGCCCATAACGGCGTTCCAGGGCGAGGCACTGCACATAGGCGTCCAGCATTTTGTAGTGTCCCTGCAAAAACTGGGCCTCCATGGTGACCGGAGCCGTCTTGCAGAACATCTGGCAGGTCTCCAGCACACCGATCCGGTACACGATCTCACCGTGCCACCAGATTGCATCAGCCGGCGCACCGCCCTGCGCGATGCGCTGGTCTACCTCACTGCGGAGATTATAGTAGTTTTCGAGAACAGTAGCCATATTTGTTTCCTCCCTTCACTATGTTGCCGTTTGGATAATACGGGCTGCCAGCAGGGTGTTGCGCCGCTCCGTATCCGTTGTCTGAATGGCCCGAATGACCGCCTGCCAGTCACCAACAATCTGCGCTTTGCATCTGGCTCGGGTAAGACCGGTATAGACCAAAGGACGCTTGAGCATACGGCCATGGCAATTCTGGATACTGAGCAGCACCGAGTCATACTGGCCGCCCTGGGACTTATGAATGGTGGTGGCGTAGGCGAGATCCAAATGGCTCAGACTTTCATTGTCCTCATAGGCCACAATGCGGTCATCATGGAAATCCACCTCCACCAGGAACCCGTCATCATCCCGTTCAATTTTGCGGATATAGCCGATGTCTCCGTTGCTGACCTCTTCCCGGTTCTTGGTCTGCATGACCTTGTCACCAAACCGGAAGATCCGCTGCCCCAAGGACAGCTCCGGTTTATTTGCGCCCGGCGGATTGACCAGGGTCCGCAACCGCTCGTTCATGCTTCGCACGCCGGTCTCGGTCTTTGCCCGGAACGGGGTCAGCAGCGCAACATTGTCCACGCCATACCGGCGAACCTCCTGCATATACAGCCGCTCCAGCCATTCGGCGGACTGCTGAATATCGGCGGAACCCAAGAATTGGAAGTCTCCGTCAAACTGAAGGTCCGTATCGCCATGACGGATGTGCCGGGCGTTCTCGGCGATCATGCTGCCTTCGCTCTGGCGAAACACCTTGTCCAACATCACCATCGGGATTCTGCCGCAGCGCAGCAGCTCACTGAGTACCGCGCCCGGCCCTACAGAAGGAAGCTGGTCAGCATCTCCCACCAATACCAGCCGGCACATGGGCGGCAGCGCATGGAATAGATACCAGGTCATAGCCATATCCAGCATACTGATCTCGTCTACCAATACCAGATCGGCGTCTACCTGCTCCGGCATGGTCAGGGTGTTTGTATCACCGGCAGTCAGGTTCAGCGCTTTATGGACCGTGCAGGCGGGAAGGCCGCTGCTTTGCTCCAGTCGTCGGGCCGCACGGCCTGTGGGTGCGCAGCAGATAATGTCCGCATCCGGGAACGCCTTCTGGTAGATATTCAGAAAAACACGCTGAATGGATGTCTTGCCAGTACCAGCCTTCCCAGTTATTAAGCTGATTGTTCTATGCAGACTTTTATTGATTGTATCAAGTTGTTCTACTACATATTGGAACCCTTGTTCTTCTTCTGCATGTCTGATTGCCTGTTCTATTTTTTCGCCAGAAATATTAATATCTGTCTGCTTCTTAGATTTTTCAAGCAATATATTATAAATCTGCATCTCAATATCGTGATAATATTTCAGCCCTACTCTATCTTCTGATATGTGTAAAAACTCATTATTCTCTAATAGCCAATCCGTTTTATCAGCACATTCAGGAACACTATTGCTTATTGCTGACTTTAGGATTTTGACTGAGCACCATGTATGACCACTACTTTCTCCTAAATCGGTAAAATAATATTTTATAAATGCCACCAATCGTTCAGTTGTATTTATGAGTTCTGGTTTCAATTTTAATGCCAAGTCATCGACTTTCTTAAACCCAAGCCCATTAATTTTTGTAAGTATATAAGGATTTTCTTCTAATTGCTGTTTTAATAATGCCGGATTAGGTTCATCTGTTAGAAGTTTTTTAATCATCGTATATGTAACTCCTAATGGCTTTAACATTGTGATAATGTCTGAAATCAGATAATTATTGATAATTTTGTCCTTAATCCTGTTCCAAGTAAGTTCTCTAACTCCCTTTACTAAATCATAATCAATTTCTTTTAACGTGCCATTTGCCACATCATTTACTACATTTGGGTACACACTTATTAAATTCTCCGCAATCCAAGGTGAAATAATGGATTGCAGAAACATTAACTGTGACTCTTTTGTTTGTGGTATAAGAGCATATATGGCTATTGGTGTATACTGATGACCATATGTTTTGTCATACTTATACCTCGCCTTTACCATATATTCTCCACCGACAACCAATTCCTGCATTTTGCCAGCCAAAGAACTAAACTTTTTATCTGGATCGACTTCTTTCCTATCTTCAAATGGTAAATCCATTTTTGTTTCTTTTGTATATTGAGGTATATCATCGTTTGTGTAAAAACCATATACACCCCAAGTGGTATCTGAGTTATAGTAGCGTTCATAAGTTATGACTGCTTTAAATTTCAAAATATCTTCATCGTTCTCAAACAAATTTATACTGCCACTCCTTTCTTCCTCATCTGATCCAACCAAGTATTATATGGTTTTACTTTCTCTACAAAGAAATGTTCTTCTCTCTTTCTTCCGAGTATTGCAAGACAATTTCCTTTCTTAATGTCATCGCTATATTGTTTTAACTGGCTTGACCATATAGTTGCTTCAACAATACCAAATGGTGTATACAGGTCTAAATATGCAAATTGATTTCCATTTTTATCTTTCTTTCTTTTAATATCAACAATGACACAGAATAATGTAGTCTTATCTCCGTCCTCTACCATATCCCAATCTGTCTTTGTATATTTGTAGGCATCTTTTAACGGGTCATTCGTCAGGAACATAGACAATGTATCAAATTCCCACATATATTCATCTTTTGCATATTTTTCTTGAAACTCTATCATGTGATTCTTATATTTTTGATTCTGTTCTTCTATAAATAATTTCTCTTTTGCTTTGTTATAATCTATCAGTAATGCTTCCTTATTTACTTTTTTACCGTCCCTGTAATCATCAACATTCAATCCAAAAGGTATAAGTTTTGAATATGGAGATGGCAATGTAGTTACTGGCTTATATTCTTTTCTTTCAAAAAGTCTATTTGCATATTTCTTCAAAGAAAGCATTTTATCTTTTGTTGGAATAGCACCAGCTTTAATTAGTGTAATGATTGCTGTCTTATCAGCAACTTTCTCAATAAAATCATTCATACTCTGATATGGTCTATTTTCAATAATCTTATCAACAATAGACTCGCCAAGACCTTTTACAGCCAATAATCCAAACAAAATCTCATTATTTTCTGGTAGGGCAGTAAACTCAATATCTGATTTATTAACATTTGGTGGAGATACTTTGATACCCAATCTCTTGCAGTCGTTGATTACGATACTAATTTTCTGTACCTTGTCGCTTTTAGATGTAAGTAGTGCTGCCATAAAATAAATTGTGTAGTGAGTTTTCAAATATGCAGTAAGATAAGATAATAGCCCATATGCAACAGCGTGACCACGATTAAAACAATATTCTGCCTGTTTTAGCATTAACTGCCAAATCTCAATCAACTGTTCATTGTTCCATCCTTTTTGAGTAAGACCAGCTCTGAAATCTACTTCAAGCTGTTCCATTACTTCTTTCTTTTTCTTACCGATAGCTCTTCTTGCATTATCAACCTGTTCTTCTGGGAACCCTGCGTGTCTGAATAATTGCAATGCCTGTTCCTGATACAGCAATATATAATGTGTTTTTCCAAACAACTCTCTTAAATCTTCATGCAAAACGCTTACATTTTCTGGATTTAGTTTATTTTGACAATATGTTGGAAAACTCTCTTTTGTTCCTGGACGATTGGCTGCATTGACAACAATAACATCCTCTACGTTATCTGCTTTTGCTTCAATACACATTCGTCTTCCTTCTGCCGATTCCATCTGAAAGATACCAACTGTATTGCCATTCTTATATACTTTTTCAAAAACTTCTTTATCTTCTAAATTCAAATGGTTAATATCAACATCATCCCATGTAATACCAGCCATTTTTAGCGTGTCATCAACAATATCAAGAGTCTCCAGACCAAGATAGTCCATCTTGACAAGCCCCAAATCATCCATAGCATTATGCATCTCTAACTCGATCATAATATTTTTTTCAGAATCATAACATAATGGACAATAATCTGTAACTGGAGTAGGTGTTATAAGTGTTCCTGCTGCGTGTCTTCCCATTGACTTAGGTAAACCCTCAACATCCATGACATACTTGAACCAAAGTGGGAACTTTTCATATACTTCTTTCAACTTTTCATTCTTATTGAGAATATCTTTGAGCAGAACGTCTTTCTCTTCCTCTTCTCCTAAATCATTTAGCGTCTTGATTGTAGGGATCATCTTTGCAACTTCGTCACGCAATTTATATGGAATCTGTTTGTAGTATGGGGAATAGTCTTTCTCATCCAATACCTTTCCAATATCACGAATTGCAACTTTTGTACTTAATGTGTTGAATGTAGCAATAGGAGCAACATTTTCCTTACCAAATAACTCCTCAGATATTTCAACCATTTCTTTTCTTCTTCGCTTTGATATGTCCCAGTCGAAATCTGCCATAGATTTTCTGCCAAGATTTGCGAAACGTGAAAAGTCTAAATCCCATCTAACACTGTCTATCTGTGTTACATTCAACATAAATAGGCATAAACAGTTTGCTCCTGAACCTCTGGAATACCCCAATGGTATTTTTCTTTTTCTTGCCTCTTTTGCAAGCATATACAGCATAATGAAATAATCCGTATAGTCAACTGCATATAATACTGGCAGTTCTGTTTCAAGCCTTTGTCTTCTTATCTCCTGATCTTCCTTAGACATATGACCAAATTTTTCATCAAAGGTTTTGAATACCAAATATCTCAAATATTCTTCGTGATTATCATAGCCATTTTCAATATTTATTTTTGGCATGATGTTACCTTTATTTAGACCAATATCAATGTTTTCAATAATGTCTGTTATATTTACAGACTCTTCAATGCCTTTTCTGATAATGTCTTCAGAAAATTGGTCAGATAACTTTTCGTATATTTCATTCTCAGTCTGTAAATAGCAGTCTGTATAACTTTCTCCTACTTCTCTCCCTTCCCCTATTTCAACAAACATTGCGTGTGATTCCTTCAAAGAATCACTTAACATATGTGCATCTGTTGTAATTGTATATGGTAAATTATGTTTCTGTGAAAAATCATAAATCAGTTGATTTGCATTTGCCTGATCTTCTGTATTGTGTGATTGAAGTTCACATACCACATAATCAAATGTATTTTTCAGTTTATCAATATACTCTTCTGCTTCTTTATATTTCTCATTCACAAGATATCTGCTCAGTCTTCCAGCTTGACAGGCAGTTAAACAAATAATACCTTTTCCAAGATCATTTTCTTGTATATACTTAATATCAATTCTCGGTTTCTTATATAGACCTTCTGTTCTTGATACAGATGTGATTTTGATAAGGTTTTTATATCCTTCCTGAGTCCTTGCAAGTAAAATTAAATGATAGCGTGGCTGAGTGTACTCTTTTGTATCTGCCTTTTCCCACATATCATCTACTTCATAAATCTCATTTCCGATTATGGGTTTGATATTATATTTATTGCACTCTTTAACAAAATCTACAAATGAAGCCATACTTCCATGATCCGTTATAGCCACAGCCTTCATACCATTTTCACTTGCAAATTTAACAGCTTCTTCAACAGTCAATATAGAATCTAACAAAGAACCTTTAGTTGTATGTATATGTAAATGTGTAAACAATCAATCACCTACCATTCTTCATCGTCATCTGAATTATTTGTGCTAACTACAACCACATCTTCAATAATTATTTGTGGTGTTCTAACTCCGTTATATTCGTTAATTGATGGTTTCCCCACAATATTAAAGACAACACTATCATTTTCATCCCAGGCATTTTGAAGCCAGTCATACAGTTGATTACCTTCTTTACATTTGAATTGGATATATTTAATATCATCAATCATAAAACTGATGGTATCTTCATTTTTACCAAATATCTCAAACTGCTCTTTTGTAAGGCTGATATTTTCAACAGCAAGCATTGGTTCCTCAATACCTTGTCCAATAATATCCTCAAGCCTTGCTAATTCAGTAACAATTTTTATATTCACATCATCAATGTCCATAATGAAATCAACTCGGTATGTAGAATCATACTCGACATCTCGCAAAATATCATTGAGTCTGTTTAATGCGTCATCTTTTTTATCTATCTCTAAACCGACAATACCGAAAGCATTGGCATGACCTCTACCATCCAATATATTTGTACTGTTGACTATATCCTTGAAACTATCAATAGGACTGTTATCAATATTTCTCGCACTACCGCCATATGTAATCTTCCCTGTTTTCTTATCTAAAAATTTGTTTAGTAAGATACATGGTTTATTAAACATTTCAGCAATTTTAATAGCAACAACGCCAGTTAAGCCATTATCAAGAATATCAGAGGTATCAATCATAACAACTTTATCTTCTTGTGGAATATGTCGTGCAATCTCTGCAATTTGAGATACACATTTCTCTTTCTGTTTGTCTTGCCTACTTTTTGCGTTTTTACATAGTCTAGCTGCTCTGTCATATATACTTTCTTGAATTGTTTCAGCAGGTTTATCTTTAGTAGCACGTTTCTTATATTCAAAGAATTCATCCTGTTCAATAAATGCCCTAAATAATAATTCCTTTTCTTCTGGGGAACCAATGCGGATCATTCCATTCAAAATCGGAGTAATATACCATTGAACATTATGAATATTTATCTTGCCACTCATACTATAATCCTGTGCATCTACAAGAGCTTTAAAACATTTATTTCGGATATTTAATAATCCCATATCCGTCAGATACCGTGTCTCAAAAGAACGCATATCCATAACATCACTGATATTTGCTAATGCACATAAATCTAAATAATCATCTGAAAACTCATTCCAATTCTCTTCATCTAATGCTTGTAAGAAACGATATACTACTCCAGCACCACACAGATTTTTATTGGAATAATTATTACTTGTTTGGTTATTGACGATAACTGCATAGGGATTTTCTTCTTCCTTTTCGTGATGGTCTAAAATTAAAATATCCATCTGACCATTTGATAATTTCTCACATTCAGTTACATCATTTGTTCCTGCGTCTGGAATAATCAATAACTTTATATCTTCAGGAACGACTACATCATCTGATAACCCGTGTGCTTTTGCCCTTCCATGTAAAATATAATCAATAGGATAATCACTATCCATTTGTTTTATATATAAATACATCATTGCAGCGGAGCAAAACCCGTCTGGATCTTCATCAACCAGTATTCCAATTTGACTTTTTTGATTAAAATGTTTCATAAATAAATTAACTGCATCTTCAATATGATCTAAATTTTGATATGGTTTAACAACACCCTCATCCAAGTTTAAATATCTGTTATAATCATCTATTCCTCTATTTTTAAGAACTTCTGCTAACACATTAGAAGTATCATTATTCCCGTTTTCATATAATTTATATTGCAAATTCACACCTCTCTATCTCAATTTGTAAACATTATGTTCTACCATATACTGCCACTTTGTAGGGTTATCCGAAGGTGACTCATGTTCATTCAAAACATTGTCTTCATCATATATATAGAACAGAGGAACCCCATCAGGAAATCTATCAGCTAACTTTTCCAATTCATCTTTTGTAACATCCTTGTCAAAACAGAAAATAATCATTACTCCAAGCCTGACAAGCATATCTATCTGATGTTGTGATAATTCCTTACCTCCAGTTCCTCCGCTGTTTCTATACCCATAACTCCATAGCTGTTGTGAAAATTTCTCACTTTCTCCTACAAATATCTTTCCAGATGATTTTATATAATCAATAGTCTTATATAATCCATAAATGATTTTCGATCTTGCACATGGTTCTAAATAAATATATTTGTTTTCTCCTTCAGGAACTTCTCTATAAAAATATCTTCCTTTGATTCCTACTAAATCACCAAGCTCCGAACGAATAGGAATTGTGTATCTGTTGCTTTCTTCATCAAATCCAATTTCAAATTCTTTTTGTGTGGAATAATCTATGTTATCTTCATAGAACAAATCATTGCCATATCTTTTATAATAGGAAAGCACATTCTCAACAATTGGCTTTAATGGTTTCTCATTTTCTATATTTGTATTAGAACTCATATCATCAAGCATTTTCAAAATCTTAAAACTTTCTGGAATGTCTTCTTCAAAATCGTGGTAATAAGACATACCAATTTCATCACATATAAACTGCAATCCTTTAGGAAAAGTTAAGTCTTTTGTATAACAGACTAAATCAACAATGTCAGTCTTCCGATTTGTTTTAATCATCTGTCTTGTATAATTCTGACACATTAAATATTCGCTGTTATATAAAACAATTGCCCCATTGTTATCTCCTGTTGCGTTTGCACAAGTCCAATAGCCGTTTGAAGCATGATATTTGATATGGTGGCAACCAATGGATTCTAGGATTTGCTCAACATATCGGTTTTCATATATGTAATTTTTTAATTCTTTTACATCCAAGTGCCACCCTCCAAATTATTCTGTACTTTTCGGTTTTTTAATGATATAACCTATATTTCTCCAAATATTAAAATTGAGATCTATTTCAAACAACATAACTTTGTCTTTACTACCAGCCCTGTTTTTATCAGGTTTAATACAAAAGTATTGCTTTTTTAAGTCTAAATCTTCTGTAACAGGCTCACCCCAACTATCATTTTCAGCAACCATTTGATATTTGTGATATTCGTCCTTATTCAGTTTCTTACCAATATTCAAGATGTCGGCAACGTGCTTTATCTGCTTTGCATTTGCAATATTGTTACTACTTAGACTAAAAATATCTGTAAACACAGTATCATCGCTCAACTGGAATACCGCATAACCACTCATTCTTAATTCTTTTGTCAATTCTTTCAGTCTTGTGGCGAACTGTTTTATTTGTGACCAATCATCTGTGTTATACCCTTTTAATGTGTCATATCCATAATATTTGATGTTTTGAACCATCTTTGCTTTACGCAGTTCAAACTCAATCTGCTCTGGACTGTAATCATTACCAACATCTTTAAACAGCACTTTACCCTTACGGTCAGAGCTGTCGATCCATTCTGTTACAGTTTTTACTTGCCAATATTCGTCTGATTCTGACTGTACTCTTTTAATATATTCTTCATTAGATTCTATATAGATACCAAAATCATCTATTTTTCTTCTAATGATTTCTCCCTTTTTATCATGGTACACACCAAGAACAATTTCTTTCTCTGGCTTTTCAAGTACAACACCATGTAAATCCTGAAATTCCTTATTGTTGATTACCGTTGTTATTAAACAGCTTCTCAAATCTTCTTCATCCATTTCATTACTCATAAGAAAAAAATTTTCATTCTGTACAAGCGCAACATAGGCTGCTAATAATACCAGTTTTCTTGTTTTGCCCTCATTAGACAAGAAACCTTCAAATAACAGTTTTGTATCTCTCATACCAAGGAAATATTCATTATACATATACCAGGGAAACGGTAAACCGAAATTTGGCTTTTCAAGATACTTATCAATCTGTACTGTGTTATTATCTGTAAGTTCTACTGCCTCTTCTCCTGCATTGATTACTGTGTGTATTTTGTCTGCCTTTGTGCGGATAATTCTATATATATCATTGGGTGACATCTTATCGAAGTTCTTATGAGACAGAATCTTTTCAACTGGGAATCCATTTCTTCCATATTCCCTTACAAGAGAATACTTTTTGACTGTATCAAAATAATTTTTACAGTCGTTTTCATCTGCAAGATTCATATATTGCTGTATAGTTTTCCAACCTTTGTATTGCTTATATGTGCTTAATCTTTCTGAATTCTGACTCATAAACACATTCATTTTTGTCTCATCTACTGTCTGTGAAAAAGTCAAATAATATGTTTCAAAACTGTCATAAAAGAATTTTACTGCCGGATCTGAGAAGTCGTATTTGCTTCTCATAAAATTACCATAATTAACAAATGAATCAGGATCTTTTAGTAGTGCGCCTACGAAGCATATCTCAGCTTGTATGTTTGAAGCACTATGTTCTTCTGCCAATCAATTATCACCACCAATCATCCGAAAATATCATCAACCAAAGCAGATATATCGTCTGAATCATTTTTTCCAGATTTATTTGAAGCGGTATATCCAATACTTTTACCAACAATATTATCGCTTTTTTCTATTTCTTTTTCTGATGCTATAATCTTCTGTTTTTCAAGCCACTTTAAATAGCTGTCATATTTATTAATCAAAATTGATAAATCATAGTTGATACGCTTATCAGAACTCATTACGATTCCTTTTGTTTTGTTCCTATCTGCAATACCATTCAACATATCAATCTTTCTTTTCCACATATCTAGCAAATGTTCTGGCGGTATTCCAACGGACATTCCCTTAAATGTACCATTATAAATTTCACCTAGTTTTTGCCATACAGTTGTTGGTACAATTGTGACATCATACGCATCCTTTATGAACTCGAAAACATTTTCTTTCGTAACTGACAAACTTAAATGTTGATAGGATTCTTTTCTTATCTGATCTAAATGATCCAGAATCCATGTCCATTTTTGTGAAATATCTTCTCTCTTCATTTTTGAGCGTTTGTTGCATATATTGATAAAGCAACTACTATGATATGTTTGTTTATCATAGTAGATTGCATCGTCAATATTGTTATTGTTTATGTAAAAGTATTCTTTGCAACATCCGCATTTTCTTTTTATTCCCATGTGTTGTTCTTCTTTTATATACCGCATTAGTCCACCTTTACATAAAAAATTAATTACTGAAACATATCGAGAACTTTCTGCAAAACAGTAGCATCCGTCACATTCTTGTATGCTGTAGGTAGTCCTTCTGCTTCCAACTTTTCTTTCATTGCTTTCTTTTCCATAGGTGGTAGTGCATTTCGTTTAGCAATAATTTCTTTCTTCATTGTCTCAATATCTACACCAGAACTATTTTCTTCAGCAGACTCTTCATTTACAGGTTCTCCAACCTTACCAAGAATCTCCTTACTATAAATGTTCTGCTCAACATCAACAGCCTTAGTCAAGTCATTCTTAACAACAAATGCCTTTTTATCTGCTGTCTTATCAATAACCGCTTGCCAATCGACCAGAGTAGGATCTTCAATGATAATATTATCTTCATGGGTATGTGTTCTGTCCTTCTTAACATGAGCGCATACAACACCATCTTCGTTTCTAAACATACGAACCTCTGTTTTGACATTGTATGTCATTCCCTTAAAACCATCAGGAATCTTTCTGCCAGTTGTAACACTCATAGTAGAACCATCTGCCTGTTTAATTGTCTCTTTCTCATCTGTCTCTCTTGCTGTCACAATATAGTGAACACCAGATGCCATCAAATCAAGAATCAAGTCCTGTCCCTTAAAGTTGATAGTCTGATAATCCTTCAGTTCCATACCGGCTCCCTCAATCTTTACAAGCCGAGCATCACCTACAAGACCGTCCTTATCAGCCTTTACCTTATTTCTCTTCTTGGAAAACTCAATCAATCCCTGTTTGGTTGTCAAATTTAAAATGCTTGTACCATCAACAACAATCGCATCTGCCCTAAAAGGTTCACCGTCTGCATCAAGAAGAACTTCATCTGTTTCATCGCCAGTCTCTTCATCAAGAACATACAAATCCTCACCATTTTTTACCTTTGCAATGTACTCCCTTACTTCTCCAAGAGACTGTGTATATACGATATAAATATTTTCAAGGTCTACACCGTTTGCTTCTAATTCACCCAAATAATCATCAATAGAACCAGTCTCAGGATCAAGATACAGTACCCTAAACGGCTTTCCGTCTGGACGCTTGAAATATGCTAACTGCATAGCCATAGTAGATTTACCTGTAAACTGTTCTCCATATAAAATCATTCCTAACTTGCTCTGTGTTACTGACGCTTTTCTAGCCTTTGCCATTAAATTACCTCCGAAATAGTATTATTTTTAAGAGTTGTGGAACGCCATCTCTGACGTTCCTTAGTCCAAGAATTACTCCCAAGCTGCATCATCGTCTGTATCAAGATTGGCTTCTCCCCAATCATCATTGTCAGCATCTCCACCAAAATCATTTTCAGCTTTGTTTGCCTGTGTAATCTTCGACATAGCTTCTGTAACATTCGTTTCTGTGTAAAGTTCTTTATCAACAGTAGAACCTTTTGCGTTGGTAATGATAAATTCTCTCTTGGTAGGCGCAAGAACCTTCTCCATAGAAACTTCTTCACCCCAGTTGTCATCATCATCTTCAACTGTTTCTGTCTGTGTAGACGCTACCATATGACCGCTGACCTGAATCGCATTATATGGCTTTAAGGATTTCTTGAACTTACTTGCCAAATCCTTATTCTCGATAATGAACTCAACATCTTCGATGTTGCTGTATGTAATAACCTTTGCAGATACAACAAATCTTCCAGTCGGCTTATCATTTTCCTTTTCCTGATCAATACCCATAAATACAATTACCTGGATAAAGTCATTCTGCTGAGTGAAGTTCTCATCATTGAAATCAATTTCTGAACAAAGTGAAATCTGATTAGGAACCAGTTTGGTAGATGTCTTCTTATTACCGTTGTTATCCAAGAAGCTACTATAATCAAGACTACCTCTGATAAATACACTTGTACCATCTTTCAGATTGTCATTTACTTCCTTACAAGCGTCAAAGTCTGTCATGACCTTCTTATCATTAACGGTCTTGCCATTCTCATCTACCTTCTTCTTTACGCCAATGTTCTTACCAATAAGACGGAATCCTTCACGGTTATAAGAAAACCTATCTGCCCAAGGAACTTTTGCAGTTTCAGGCTTATCGCCTTTCTTTTCAGCCTTCTTTGAGAAATACACATTTTCCTGTTCCATCCCCTGTAAATTAACATAGAGTGTGCTACCTTCAGCATATCCGACTCCAAAGTTAATCATTCTCATGTCCTTGTTACTCTTGGTCTTAATTTCCTTATAGAAGTTCTCCTTCTCTACACCACTAACAACGCCCTTCAACTGGAATGATCCTTTTGTCTCAGGTAAATCGAATAGTCTTCCTTTTTTCTTTGTTTCTGCCATTAAATAAATGTCCTCCTGTAAAATAAAATTATTAAAATATTTTCACATCTTCTATAACATCAACAGCCTTTGTAGGCTGGAACATAGAAATTAAATCTATATAAAATCTATGCTAATCAGTGATTTATGGCTATTTTTGCGTAATTTAAGCCAAGGGTATGCTTTTCCCACCAAAACGAATATATCTGTTCAATTGTTAATATTGGAATTTTCTACGGATAACCGTGCGAATTGTTTACTTGTTACTGCGTGTACCTGATTGATCATTCTCTATCTAACTAATGATCCAAACAGATATGATGGATAAATACCTACTTCTTTTCTATCTATTCTCTTTCTACAATCTCCGATATTTGTGAAATAGTAACTTGAGAACCACCAAGGCATATACCTTATTTCTCCCAAATGCTCAACTGCGTAAATTGAACACCCATTATATACTTCTACTTCAAACTGCTTTTTATATTGGTCATAACACTCTTGACTGCAAAATATTTTTCTTTTGCCATTCTTATCATAACCTTTCAAATTGACTGTAAAGGTTTTAAAATTACACTCCCCAATTTCTTTTCTGCAATTTAGGCACTTGACTTTTGGATATTGATTCATTTTAATCACTATTCCTTTCTACAGAATCCTTATAATCTGTTCATATAAACAGCTGCTTCTCTCCCAATGGAAAGTTTTGTTCTGATGCATATGTCCAAAGAGCCATGCCTTATAATCCACATTCTGCTTAATCTCTTGTAAATAATCGGTCAATCTATCTCTCTGATATAATCCAGACCCACCGTCCATCTGTCTGAGCAGTGAAGTATATGGGCTATGAGTAATAATGTAATCTACTTTATTATTCTGCTTTTTAAGATTAGCTAATCCCTCATTCATTTCCTCTTCACTCGGAAGTTCTCTTTCCCACCAACTTACATGATTGATTCTGTATAAAGCGTATGGATTTTTGTCTAACTTTTTCTTCTTTTCTTTGAAGTCTGGATCATCAGGTTCCAATATTCCGGCAGATATATCATGGCTACTCGCACCACCAAAGGTAAAGAATAACTTATCTTCAATATTGAAAATTTGACCTCTCATAAGATGAATGACTGATGGGCGAATGAAATGCACATTTCCTCCGTGCCATTTTTCTATTGGGTAATCATCAAGTCTATCAAAATTATCATGATTGCCATCAACAAATAATGTGGTAAATGGTTTATTTTCAAGCCAATCTAACCAATACTTCTCAGTTTTATTTTCTCCGCTATAATCCCACACAAGACCAAAATCACCAAGAATAATTACCACATCATCTTTTGCCATTTCCTTCTGCTCTGGAAAAATATCTGTTGAAAATCTTTGTGGATTTCCGTGTATATCACCTGTGATCCAAACCGCCATAACTACCTACCTCTTATCTGCTTTCTTTTCCTTTTTCGCTTTCTGTAACTTCGCTTCTTCAGCTAAATGATTCTCTAACTTTCTTGTGATACTTTTCATTTTGCCTACTGGTTTACATGTTAATCCCATATTTAATTTCTCCTTCTTGATTATATTTACAATTTTATTTCAAGTGGTATATCAATTGCACCACCAAGACCAATCAAACGAAGACCTAATTTTGTTTCCTCATCATACTTATCAAAATAATATGTAGCAAACGGAGATTCGTAATCAACAGTATTCTGTTCTACATAGTAAACAACTACATCATTTTCTTTTCCATTATTGCATGATTCATTCCATATCTTTTCAACACATTCTTTCAGATGCTCCTCGTCACAAATCCCTAAAATTCTTTCTTTAATCGAAAAAATATACATTATGTTGTTCTCCTTTTTATTTTTCAATCTACATAATCAGTAAATTCTTCATTGCAACACATACATTTTACTGTTTGACATTCTACGATGCCACTTGGTAAAAATTCATATACAAACTGTTCACCTGCTGTTGCATGAGATACACAATGCTTTCTGTGCTTCTCTATCCATTTGTCTATCTTTTTGCTTGTTTCAAATTTTATGTAGTATCACCTCACAATTCATTATTCTCTTTTTTACTTAATCCTTGTCTATAATTTTCTTAAATTCGATAACACAAATATATTTACCAGATTCTTCATCATACTTCATTGTCGTATTGATACACTTATATTCGTTATATCCACATATCAATATTGCATCATCACACGGAAATGATACACCGTCTCGAATAGTGTAATATGTAGTGTCAGGATTAGTTATTCTAACATCTTCAATTTTCACTTCTGTTTTATTTTCATTTGCTTCCCTTGGTATTGTTCCGCAACCAACTAATGATAAAATTGTTAAAATCAAGACACTAACCATTATTTTCTTTTTTATATAATCACCTCCTCCAAACTCACCCAATGAAATAAGAAATTCAAGTCTAAAATAACAGTCTTTTCTTCTTCCTTGGTTCACAAAATTCTCTATCCAATCTCTTAATCAATTCAATATCTGCAACGTGATTTTTCTTACCGCTATTTCTGAAATCATAAATCTTATATGCTTCGTCATAAACTTCATTCAAAATACCTAAATCATTACAAATGCAGCGCAACTCTGTAACACCCTCTAACTGGCTATTGGACATATTTTGATTTTCTTTTTTATCTCCACTTGCCACATAAGACCACCAATCAGCTCTGATCTGTAAGTATGCCAATTCTTCCGCAAATTTCTTAACTAACTCCTTCTTTGTAATAAATAATCTCAAAATATCACCTCTTGTTTTTGTATTAATCAATAGTTTTTACATTCACAGGAATCCACATATTAGGATTAAAATTCAGAGTATACTTATATTTTGAAACTACATTATTACCTAGATTCAGATCCTCAACCACATAAGTCACATTATCACTCAGTCCAACAAAATGTTTCACATATGTACCACCATCTTCCACAATAATTTCTAACTGATTATCTGCTGTGTCTGCCGTAATTGACATCTTACCTG
>OFFQ01000597.1_pt1 | contig 27388 bp, 24 predicted proteins | sample 1521411 | NCBI WGS metagenome assembly OFFQ01 (sample SAMEA3504110, study PRJEB24116) | mouse gut metagenome | biome: mouse gut; feature: mouse-associated habitat; material: faeces | place: Denmark | collected 2011 | reverse complement strand
AATCATAGAGGAATTCATGAGATTAGAAAATCCGCAGGAATATTTGGCGCTTACTTTTGATTGAACATATTGTAGAGAGCAGGAGAATTTGCTTGCTGCTGTGCTATTCATTGGTATATTATGCGAAGCGGCAACTCCTTGATAATGGGGTTGCCGCTTTATATAATATGATTCATTTGAATTTTTGAGTAAAAATATGAGATAATATCTCATATTCTGTTTACAAAACAGAAATATTGAGTATAATAGAAGTAGGGAATGGAGGGCAATGATATGTTATGTCAGTTTACGGTAAAAAATTTTAAAAGTATAAGGGACGAAGCCACCTTCGACATGCAGGCGGCGGCAATTTCAGAGCATGAAGATAAAATCATCAAAGACATAGACGGAGAACGGTTTTTGCCTATTTCTGTTGTCTATGGGCCGAATGGTGGAGGAAAATCCAATGTATTGGAGGCATTGCATACTTTGAACTCAAAGGTATTAAGGCCTTTATGTGCGGCCTGTGACAAGACGGATTGCGAGATAAAAGCCAGGAAGATTCCTGTGGAACCATTCGCTTTTTCAGAGGAAAGCAAAAAAGAACCAACGGAATTTGAAGTCTTTTTCAGAACCAAGCTTGCGGAATACCGATATATCCTGCATATAAAAGGGGAAGCGGTCATTTATGAAAGCCTGGACAGAATAAAACTGGAAACAGGACGCAGATCGGCATTATTTACCAGAAGCGAGAGCCAAGTCAGCTTAAAAGGGGTGTTCGGGAAGTTCAGGATAAGCAATGAATTATCGGCATCCTTGCCCTTGTTGTCCTATCTGGGAATCACTTATAAGAAAAATGAGATTGTAGCGGATGTCCTGGAGTGGTTTGAGGATTCTATTGATTTTCTGAATTACGGCAATCCATATCAGGAATTGAGGACTGCCGTGGCGAAGTCAGAAAAGATTAAGGGTTTGGTTCTGGATATGATTCAGGAGATGGATTTAGATATTGAAGATTTCAGAATCGAAGAAAAGGATAATGACCGGATTGAAATATATACGAAGCATGTTGTAGAGGGTTACAGTGCGGAAATCACTTTGTCGGAAGAATCCAGCGGGACGAAAAAGCTGTTTGGCCTGCTTCCCTTTATCGCAGCAAGCCTGGTATACGGAACCACGCTGGTGATTGACGAGTTGGACGCAAAGATTCACCCCCTATTGCTGCAGAGCATCATTGAGCGGTTTACGGACATGAATATCAACAGAAGAGGAGCACAGTTGATTTTTACATCCCATGATTTATCCACCATGAATGGCAGCCTGTTTCGCCGGGATGAAATATGGTTTGTGGCCAAAGGCAATGGACAGAATTCCAAACTGTATTCGCTGGTGGAGTTCAAGAATGACAAAGGGGAATCTGTCCGCAAAGACGCTAAATATGACAAGCAGTATCTGGAGAGCAAATATGGGGCAGACCCTTATCTTAGAAAGATTATAGATTGGGGGACTGTCAATGCCTAAAAAAACTGGAACTGAAAGTAAATCCAACAAGTTGGATTGGAAGAAAAAGCGCCGCCAGGAGCATTTGGAGAAGAAGCGGTATAGGTATTATATTTTTTGTGAGGGAGAACAGACCGAGCCACAGTATCTTACCAGATTTAAGCGCATGATTGAGGATAATCCGATTTATCGGGACATGGTGCTGATTGAGATTGAACCCTGTGCGGCGGAGACTATGCGGGTCATTGGGATGGCCGAAAAGTATGTGGCGCGAAATAGGCTTCAAAAGGGGCAGATTTGGTGCGTTTATGATAAGGATAGTTTTCCGGCCAGTGATTTCAATGGTGTGGTCAGGAGGGCGGAGCGGCTGAACAAAGGTAACCCGGAGCTGCAATATCATGCAGCATGGAGCAATGAGTGCATAGAATTCTGGTTCCTGCTCCACTTTGCTTATTATACATCCAATAACCATCGGACGGAATATATTACTTTTTTGAATGAGAAATTTAAGGAGTTGGGTCTGGGAAAGTATCAAAAGAATATGAAAAATGTTTTTGACATTCTTATGGAGAAAGGAAATCCGAAATTGGCGATTCGGTATGCCAGGAGAATCATTGAAGAAGGGCAGAACAAGACACCTGCTGAAATTGCACCGGGGACAAAGGTGTACGAACTGGTGGAGGAGTTGGCGAAATATCTGCCGGAAAATATCAGGACAAATTTTTTGGAGTAAATATTACGGAATATTGTAATATGGTTGTCGGATAAAGTGAAGGGGAAAAATGAAGGATACCAAAGAACAAAACACAGATTTATTGAAATTAAGTTTATATCTGATTTCATTATGGATACTGTTTTTCATGCTGATTGTATTAAAGCTGGATATTTCAACAATTCCATTCAAACTTAAATTAGCTGATATCGGAGAATTTCTATATCGAAATACTGTATCCGGCATATGCTTCGTGTTTATTCTTCTCGGTGGGGTAGGATATTGGTGGTTTAAAGATTCCTTGAACAATGCTAAGCAGTTGCCGGTTGAAATCAGGGAGTGTGAAAGCATTAACTATGAGAATTTGTCTTTTTTGGCTACATATATCATTCCGTTAGTTTGTTTTCCTATGGAAACAGAACGAGAAGTTTTTGTTATGTTTTCTGTGATAGTGATTATTGGATGCATCTTTGTAAAAACAGATTTGTACTATACAAATCCATCATTGATTTTGCTTGGCTTTAATGTTTATAGGGTAAGTACAAACTCAGACAAAGAGTTTCGGCAGGGAATTGCTATAATAAAAGGAAAATTGAAGAAAGGTGACAGCATTAAATATTTGACTTTGAGTGATAATGTATATTTTGGGAGGATAGTAAAGCATGAAGACAGAAGAGCTAAAAAATGAAATCAATCAAATGTTGGATGGAAACATAGGGATTATGTTATATGCTGTTTTAAAAACAGATGAGGAAAAGAAAGTGAAATTCATTAATATTGCGGATGAAGAAGGAGAAGAGGATAATACTTCGGTAGGCTTATTGGAGGGTTTTACAGAAATTATAACAAATAAATTGGATACATACAATGAAGATGATGAAGTCATGAGGCTTTCCTCAGCCGATGAAAGGAAAAATGCCTTATATTATTATGACTTAGATGAACTTCCGCCTGAGATGGAGAAATTAAAATCTATTTCCCAAAGGGCAGGTGTAGGAGAAACGTTTTGCTTTCGAGAAGATAAATTAGGTCAGATTATTGCGTTTATCGTTGTGATTGGGAATGAAAATAAAAATATAATTTTATATAAGCAGCAATACCCGGTCAGCCTACTAAACAGAGACAGATATATGCTGACTCCGATACCCCATAAAAACCGATTTGAGCGATTTAATCGGGATATTCTCCGAATTGACTTTAACTATCAATTTTTTCTGTGGAATGGGGTGATATATATTTCCGATATCGAAAAAATGGAAAAGATATGTTCGTTCCATGATATTATTTTAAAGGAAGCAAAGAGGAGCATACATGAAATCGAAAACATACAGATATTGGATAATGTGGAAGTGTTGACAGATGAACTGGATAACATAACTTTTGCTCGGAAACTGACAAGAATATATAAAGATTCCAAAGTGCTGGGAAAGGTTAGTAACCGGTCTATCATCGATTTTTCAAAAAAACATAGGTATTTCAAAAGCAATCCAATTAAAATAAATGATACAGGAGATAAATTTATACTGGATACTAAAAAATCAAAGGAGACTTTTATTAAACTTATGAATGATGATTTCCTGACATCGCAGCTTACAAATTCTGATTATGAGTCATTGGCGAAAAATAATGTGTGAGTGTAATGTCGTATTATAAAAGCTTGCATTATAGTCAAGGAAAAGTGGAAAATGATAGATAATAAATTCAGGTATGGGAGGAAAAATGTCAAAAGGAAAGATGAAAGATTTGCTTTCTTCAATAAAAGATGATACATTTGAAACAATTGTAGAAAACGATAAGTTGCCGGAGGTATTTCGGAGTGTTATGGAATACGTTGTTTCAGAAAGTGCAGCGAAAGTATTGGGAAGTATAATTGGGATGGCGCTTCCAAGGATTAATGGTATTTTTGTTAATTATAAGCAGGCTCGATTTGAGCGAAGTGTTGAGGATGCATTAAGGATTATAGTGCATAGATTAAATGCTTTTGAGTCCAATGTTAGTTCTTTGTCGGAAGAAATGATGGAGAAATTCAGAGGAATTTATGTTGAATGGATGTTAGACAACTTGTATGAAGAGAGACAGCAGGATAAAGTAAAATACCATGTAAATGGCTTTATCAATTTGATGAATAACGAAACAAACGATAATCTAATGCTTATGTTTTTTAATACATTAAGTGAACTGACAACCCTTGATATTGATGTGCTTCGAATATATAGCGAAGAAAGTACAGAGAATATTTATATGCTTTGTCAAAGATATAAGTTACAGCCAGAGCAAATATAGGTTATTAAGGAGAAACTATCTAGATTAGGCTTGTTGCAAAGCCGAAATGATGAGCAACGAGATAATAATGTAGATGAGATAGTTACATATTTGACTAAAGTAGAAAAGGATAATAGGTCCAGAAATCCCAAAGGGGTCAAATTGCCCACAATAAAAAAGCCGAATCGTACAGAATCTTATAGAATTACTTCATTGGGAAGGAGTTACCTTAATGTTATATCATTTGATGAATGAAATTTCTATTAAAAGTCATTGCTATTGAGCTTATCTATAGTAAAAAGTCGGTACCAGATATCTGATTTAGTCATACCCTCTGAAAATCCTTCATACAATAGTAAAAAATATCCCACGGGGGTATTCCTTTGAAGGATTATATTGAAGAGCGTGCCGTCAGCATCGCCAACTATATCATCGACAGCAATGCCACTGTACGGCAGACAGCCAAAGCTTTCGGGGTCAGCAAGAGCACGGTACATAAAGACGTGACAGAACGTCTTGCCCAGGTTAATCCGGCCCTGGCGGCGGAGGCCAGGAAGGTGCTGGATGTAAACAAGTCGGAGCGCCACATCAGGGGAGGACTTGCCACAAAAGAAAAGTATCTGCACCAGCAGGGCAGTATCGTATAGACAATAGAATCCATGTTTTGCAGGGTTTCTGTTGTCAGGAGCAATAGAATTCACGTTTTGCAGGTTTCAATTGTCTTGAAAAAATTCCCGCAGGAATCAATGGCCTCTGCCGATGATTTTCTCTGTGGGAATTTTTTGATGTTTTTACCGGTGCTGCCTGCAGGAAAGTATCTTTTTGATTTTCGGTCTCTATGTTCTGTCCTTTCTCGAACAGGGCAATCCTGCCAGGCGTTCTCCCCCATATGCAGAAAGAAATATAGAATAAGAATAATATTACATAGTTTCCGTTTTTTGTAATTGTCGGGAAAAGAGAAAGACCCCGGTCATATGTTTTTAAAATGGCCAGGCTTTAAGCATTGAAAAAAAGCGCGTTTTTTAGTATAATAAAATAGGTAATCTGACTGGTAATGTGTGCAGGGGGTATTACAATGAAAACAAAACAAGTCAGAAGCGGGAGAGACAAAAGCGGGTCCCTGCTTTTTTCTATTATATTGGTTTTTTGCGTTCTCGCAGTTATTGTATTTTCTGTATCAGCTAAAATCACGAAGGAAATGTCCGCGTCTGCTGTCCAGAATCTCAGCGAGAGCCTGGACCTTATGAAGGGAACGATAGAGGCCATTCTGACAAAAGAAGCGGAATTTCAGCAGATGGTGGCCCGGGAAATCGCCGTGATAGAGGATCCGGAACAGTTTATCCTTTCATATGATAAGAACCAGACAATGGTAAAAATGTCGCTGATCAGGGCAGGGGAGACAGAAGGCATTTCCAACTCAGGAGAAGTATTTTCGGAAGACGAGCTGGATTTTTCTCTGGGAAGGACAGTGGGAGGGCTGCCGATTTCCCAGTCTTATCTGAATTACATGGGAACGTGGGCGTATTCCATGAAATGTCCTGTGGTGAGCGAAGGACAGGAAATCGGCACATTATATGTGGAATATGTGTATGATTCCTTTGAAAAATCCCTTCCCAACGGGTTTTATAACGGACATGCAAAACTCTATATCATGGATGCAAAGAGCGAGAGACTTGTGCTGAAACCCAAAGGTATGGGAGAGCGCAATGCCGGGCACCTGAATCTGCAGGACTTTTACCGGGCAAATAATATTCTGGAACCCGGGATACAGGCAGAGGTGGCCCGGTGTGTGGGCGAAGGGAAGGATATTCTGTTTTACCACGATATCCGGGGGGAAAACGCCCTGAATTATATGTGGGCCGTGAACGATGGCGCCATCTACCTGATCGGCTATGTGCCCATAGAGGCCATCCAGCAGGAAGGAAGGACGGTAAACCAGAATATATTTATAGTGGTTCTTGTGATGCTGGTTGCCTTTTTCCTGTGCTGTCTCTTATATTATTTAAACCAGAGACAGCAGAACAAGATCCGGAAGGAGCAGGAGGCAGAAAGGGAGCAGCACAATGCGCAGCTGGCGGAAGCGCTGCTGGCGGCACAGATTGCAAGTAATTCCAAGACAATGTTTCTCTCCAACATGTCCCATGATATCCGCACTCCCATGAACGCGGTTCTGGGGTTTGCGGGTCTGCTGACAAGGGATGCGGAAAACCCGGAAAAGGTGCGCGAATACACGAAAAAAATTATAGCGTCCGGACAGCATCTGCTTCACCTGATCAATGATGTCCTGGACATTTCCAAGATTGAGAGCGGGAAAGTTGTTCTGGCGGTGGGAGAATTTACCTTAAGCGACCTGGTTTCCGCGGTGGATGCCATAATCCGGCCCATGGTAAAGGCAAAGAATCAGAGGTTTCATGTGGATGTGACGGGAATCCGGCATGAATGCCTTCTGGGGGATGAGACCAGAATCAACCAGATCCTGATCAATCTGCTTTCCAATGCGGTGAAATATACCCCTGAGGGAGGAAATATCTGGTTTCGGATTATCGGGCTGAAGCAGCGCTCCGCCCAGTATGAGCATATCAGGATTGAGGTGGAAGATGATGGCTACGGAATGACGCAGGAATATCTGAAAGTTATTTTTGATGCCTTCACCAGAGCGGAGAACAGTACCACAAACAAAGTCCAGGGAACAGGACTGGGCATGGCAATTACGAAGAATATCATAGAACTTATGGGAGGAACCATAGATGTTACCAGCCAGGTGGACAAAGGGAGCCTTTTCAGGGTGGAACTGGAATTCCGCATTCCGGAGAGCCAGGTAGATAAACAGTTCTGGGAGGAGCATGGTATTTCCCGGATTCTGGCAGTGGAGAATAAGGCGGAACTTTGCAGGGATATTAAAATGCTGCTGTCAGACAATGATGTGACAGTGGATACTGCAGAGGATGCGGAGGAGGCCCTGCTTCTGGTGCAGCAGGGGGCAGAGGCAGGAAAAGAGTACCAGGTGGTCCTGCTTGACTGGGATTTGCAGGGGACGGTCAATATAGATACAGCCAAAAAGATACAGGAGATGATGCAGTGCAGGACGCGGATTCTGTTCCTGGCAGCTTCTGACGCGGAGGGGCTGGAGGCTGCGGCATGCCTGAAAAATGCAGAGATACTTCCAAAACCGTTTTTTGTTTCTGCATTCAAAGAAAAGATTGCGGAAATGGAGAAAGAACAAAAAGACAAAAATAAACCGGACAGGACAGAGGAGAGCCTGCTGAAGGGACTGCATTTCCTGGCGGCAGAAGACAATGAGATCAATGCGGAAATTCTGAGGGAGATTCTGATGATGGAAGGAGTTGCGTGCGAGATCGTGGAAAACGGAAAACTGGCCGTGGAACGATTTGCAGAGGCCGGGGAAGGTGAGTTTGACGCGATTTTGATGGATGTCCAGATGCCGGTGATGAACGGTTATGACGCAACCAGGGCTATCCGGGCATTGCAGCGCAGGGATGCGGCCAAGATCCCCATCATAGCCATGACGGCGAATGCCTTCGCGGAAGACGAGAAGGAAGCCCTGGCTGCAGGGATGAATGTCCATTTGTCAAAACCCATTGATGTGAATCTGCTGAAGCAAGTGATAAGCAAATATGTGTCAGGGGAAGGAATGTAAGATGACAGGAAGTAAAAAAGTAATTTTCAGGAAACTGATAATCATATGCCTGGCAGGGATGGCGGCGCTGAATCTGGCAGCCTGCGGGAAAAAGACGGAGGACGATGCCACACTGATTGTATATGAAGATAACCTGGAAAAAGTGGTGAATCTGTTTGGCCCAATGGAGAAGTCAAAACCGGATGCCGATAATCTGGCCAGAAGCGCATTTGACCTGACGGTGAGCCGGGCAGAGGAGAAACTGGGCCTGACGGTGGATTATAGAACTTATACCGCAGAAAATCATCAGGAGAAGACCTATGACGAGGTGACAATTGACAGAGTACGGAATAACATGGACGATTTGTATCTGTTAAATCCCGATACCATCCAGATGCTGGGGGCGGAAGGGCTGCTGGCAGATTTGTCAGGGCTGGAAAGCGCAAAAAATTTAAGGGATGTGGTTCACACTGCCAACACGGTGGACGGAAAACTGGTGGCAATTCCCCAGGAAGTCGTAGCCCACGGTTTGTTTGTCAATAAAGATCTGTTTGACAAGTATGGCCTGAAACTGCCGGAGACACCGGAAGACCTGCTGGAGTGCTGCAGGGTATTCCGGGAAAACGGGATTGAAACACCTATCGGCGCCAACCGGTGGTGGCTGGAGAATTTTGTATTTGCCCTGGGGTATGCGGATTTATATAACGGAGGAAATACGGAGGCAGAGATAGAGGCACTGAACCGGGGAGAGAAAAAATACAGTGATTATCTGCGCCCGGGATTTGAATTTCTGAAAGAACTGATGGACCATGGCTATATTGATGCCGAAACCGCGCTTGTCAGCGAGGCCATCGATGGTGAGGGACCGGATTTCCTGGCCGGCAGGACGCCCATAGTGATGGCTTACTGGGGAGCTGCAAACACGGAGACTGCCTATGGAAAAACAGATTTTGAACTGCAGGTCATCGGATTTCCCAGCAGTATGGGACAGATGCCGGTGGTTTCCATGACCGGGTACGGCGTTGGCGCCAACGCCGAGCATCTGGAGGATGCGCTGGATGTTCTGGATGAGATTCTTTCGGATGAGTGCCTGCAGATCTATACCGAGACAAACAAAGTGATTTCGCCCTCCAGGAATGTGGAGGTGGACTGTATTCCTGCGTTAAAGCCCCTGAACGACAGAATCAGGGAAAATGTATATGTACTGGGATCCAATGCGGGAATGAAAGTGGAACAGTGGGGAAACACATGTATCATTGTGAGGAATCTGCTGAACGGCGCCACGGTGGATGAGTGTCTGGCAGAATTTGACAGACTGCAGGAGGAGAGCCTGCAGCGCTAAATCCCATTTTCGCTTTGCATGGCAGGGGGCACGGAGGAGACCAACGATGGCAGACAGGACAGAAGGAGAGAAATTATGCAATTGGACAATTTGCTGCTGCAGGCATGCAGGAATAATCAGAAAGGGGTCGTCCAGACCTTTTTAAAGCGGGGCGGCGTGGATGTGAATAAGAGGGATGAATCCGGCAATACTCCTCTGATTTATGCCTGTGCGAAAGGTTCCAGGGATCTGGTGAAACTGCTGCTGGACAATGGCGCGGATGCCTGTCTGGGAAATCAGAAAAGCCGGATGCCGCTGCACTATGCCGCGGAGAAGGGAAATTTCCAGATTATTTCTCTGCTGCTGGACGCGGGGGCCGATGTGAACTGTACCGACAACAATGGGGTGACACCCCTGATGGTGCTGGCGGAGAACGGAAAAAGCGACACTGCCCTGAAGCTGATTGCGCTTCCGGAGACGGATATCACCATCAGGGACAATGACAGCCGCATGGCCGTGGATTATGCCACATCGGCCGGACTGCGGGAGCTGGTGGGCGCGCTGTCCCAGGCAAAAGCCCATGCGGATGCTTACGGAAATACCACGCTTCACCACGCCTGCTGGAATGAGCAGAGTGAGGTGGTGAAGGTTCTGCTGGAAAAAGACCCGGCCAGTGTGAACAGACTCAATGACGATGGGGAATCGCCCCTGATCCTGGCAGTGCGCAGATCCAACCTGATGATTACGGAACTGTTGCTGTCCGCCGGCGCCAGTCCGGACTGCGCCGATGCGGACGGCATTATGCCGCTGCACATAGCCGCCTCCGACGGAGAGCTTTTTGTGGGGAAGGCATTGCTGGCGGCAGGGGCAGATATCAATCAAAAGAATTCTGATGGGGAGACGCCCCTGATTCTGGCGGCCAGAAACGGCAGGAATGATTTTACAGCCATGCTTCTGGAGAAGGGGGCCGATGGAAACAAAGTGGACAATGACCGGCACAGTGCCCTCTATTATGCCTCTGAGGCGGGATATACCGAGATTGTGGAACTGCTGCTGGATGCCGGAGTGGAAAACTGACAAAGCAGGGAGAATGGCATGGGCGCTGATACCGTTAAAATTTCATCCCTGGCCCGTCAGGTTATGGGCATTGCCCGTGACGACATTCTGATGCACCTGCGTTTTTTTGACAGGGCGCTGGCCGGGCTGCCCTGCCGGGAACGTCCGGGGCTGGAGGGTTTTGCAACGGACGGGAGCTTTTGTTTTTACGATCCCCTGGATACGCTGAAACGTTATCGCGCGGACACCCGGTCAGTGTCCCGGGCCTGTCTGCACATGATGCTGCACTGTGTCTTTTTCCACAATTACCAGTATGATAAAATGGATGCGGCAAGATGGGATCTGGCGGCGGATATTGCCGTGGAGAACGTGATTCTGGAGATGCAGCCCGGGGGGATGGAGCTGAGGCAGGATGCCTCTGCCAGGAAGACTCTGGAGCTTCTGAAGAACCGGGCCGGCGCGCTCACCGCGGAGAGGCTTTACCGGTATTTGGGCGAAAATCTGTCCGCAGGGCAGGAAGAGGAACTGCGGATGCTGTTTACCAGGGACCGGCATTTTTTGTGGAAATCCGCGGAAGGGCTGGAAATGACGCAGGAACAGTGGAAAAAGATCAGCCAGCGGGTGAAGACACAGCTAAAGTCTTTTGCGGAAGCAAAGCGGGGGACGGAGAGTCTGGAAGAGAATCTGGAGGAAGCCGTAAGGGAAAAATATGATTACGCTCAAATGCTGGGCCGTTTTGCGGTGACCGGGGAGGAACTGAAGGTGAGTCAGGAAGAGTTTGACCTGATATACTACACCTATGGGCTGGAGCACTACGGAAATCTTCCCCTGATAGAACCGCTGGAATACAGGGAGAGCCGGAAGGTGAGGGAATTTGCCATTGTCATTGACACTTCTGCCTCCTGCAGGGGAGAAACGGTGAAAACCTTTCTGCGGAAAACATATTCCATCCTGAAGGCCAGGGAGAACTTTTTTCACAAAATGAATGTGCATATTATTCAGTGTGACCACCAGGTACAGGAGGATACGAAACTGACCTGCGCGGAAGACCTGGAAGCGTTTCTTCGCAGGGGAAAGCTCAGGGGATTCGGCGGAACGGATTTCAGGCCTGCGTTTTCCTATGTGGAGAGTCTGCGGGCGCGGCGGGAATTTGAGAACCTGAAGGGATTGATTTATTTTACGGACGGCTACGGGATTTATCCGGAACGGATGCCGGATTACCAGGTGATTTTCGTCTTTCCCAGGGAGGATGGGAATATGCCCCCGGTGCCGCCCTGGGGCATAAAGGCAGTGCTGGATATGGAAATGTGAGGAAAAATGCAGATTGTCAATTTGATAGAAAACACGGAAGGACATCCCGGATGTCACTGTGAACATGGTCTGAGTTTTTATATTGAGACGGAGAAACACAAAATTCTGGCAGACGCGGGTGCCACGGGGGCGTTTCTGGAAAATGCCCAAAAGCTGGGAATTGACCTGGGGCAGACAGACACGGTGATTGTGAGCCACGGCCATTATGACCATACGGGAGGCCTGCTTCTTTTTGCGGAGAAATATCCGGAGGCAGTGATTTACCTGCAGCGGCTGGCGGGAGAAGCATATTATCATATAAACGGGGCGGGGGAGAGATATATCGGCATGGCTTCCGGGATAAAGAAGCTTCCGCAGGCAGTGTGGCTGGAAGGGGACAGGAGAATTGACAGGGAATTGTTTCTGTTCGGACAGGTGAGGGGAAGACGGCTGTGGCCCCGGGGCAACAGGGAGCTGAAGCGAAAAGAAAACGGGACTTTTATCCAGGACGAATTTCTTCACGAACAGTATCTGGTGGTGGAGGAAAGGGGAAAACGGGTGCTAATTTCAGGCTGTGCCCACAATGGGATTCTCAATATTCTGGACAGGTACCGGGAGATTTTCGGCGGCGACCCGGAGGCGGTGGTCAGCGGATTCCATATGAACAGAAAGAACGGCTACGGGGAGGCGGATCTGGAGCTGATCAGACAGACTGCCACGGAACTGTGTAAGATGAATACCAGATTTTATACAGGACATTGTACGGGGGAGATCCCCTACCGGATGATGAAGGAGATCATGGGCGCCAAACTGGAATATGTGCACAGCGGGGAGAAAGTGCGGCTTTCCTGAACCCGGCCCGGGATGTTCCGGAAGCCGTCTTCCGGCCTGCACTCCGGAGGAACAGACTTTAGATATTTTGCAACAGGGAAATATTTGACATGAATATAAAGCAGGCGAAGAGTTATATCAAAAATACGGTAAATCTTTATCTGAAAAAAGACAATCTGGGGGAATACAGAATACCGGTAGTCCGACAGCGTCCGGTTTTTCTGCTGGGGGCGCCCGGCATCGGCAAGACCGCCATCATGGAACAGATTGCCCAGGAGCTGGGAATTGCGCTGGTGTCTTATTCCATGACACATCATACCAGACAGTCTGCACTGGGGCTGCCCTATATCGCGGAGAAGAATTATGGGGGAAATGTGAGAAACGTTTCCGAGTATACCATGAGCGAGATTATCGCGTCTCTGTATGATACCATGGAGGCGGGAGGCATGGAGGAGGGAATTCTGTTTCTGGACGAGATCAACTGTGTGTCCGAGACGCTTGCCCCGGCTATGCTGCAGTTTCTGCAGTACAAGACATTCGGCCGCCATAAGGTTCCCCCGGGCTGGGTTATTGTGACGGCTGGAAATCCTCCGGAATACAACAGATCCGTCCGGGAATTTGACGTGGCCACCATGGACCGCCTGAAGATTATGGAGGTGGAGCCGGATTATGGGGTGTGGAAGGAATATGCTGCAGGAAAGCATATCCACGGTTCCGTTACCGGTTACCTTGACCTGAAAAAAGACCATTTTTACAAGATGGAGATGACGCCCGGAGGATGGGGGTATGTAACGGCCAGGGGTTGGGAGGATTTGTCGGAAATCCTGTTGCTTCATGAAGAGGAACAGCTCCCTGTGGACGAGGCGCTGGTGGGGCAGTATCTTCGGAACGAAGGGATTGTCCGGGAATTTACTGCTTATTATGAGCTGTATCAGAAATACAGAAGGGATTATGGCATCTCTTCCATTCTGGAGGGGGAACCTTCGCCCGGTATCCTGGAAAAGGCCCGGAAGGCCCCGTTTGACGAGAGGATTTCCCTTATGGGAATCCTTCTGGACAGTGTTGAGACACAGATGCAGTCCGTGATGGAACAGGCGGCATTTCTCACGGATTTGAAAAACTGTCTGACGAGTCTGGGAGGCAAGCCGCAGAGAGAGGTGCTGCCCGGCCTGGAGGAAATGATTTTCGGGAGGAGGCAGCTGCTGGAGAGACTGCGGAACGCAAATTCCCTGTCCGACGAAAACCGGAAAAAACACAGCGCCGTCATCGGATTCCTGGAGAAGGGAATCCGGGAGAGCCGGGAATGCGGAAACTGGGAAGGGGTATATTCACATCTGAAACAAATGTATCATGACCGGATCCTGGAGCTGAAAAGGGAAACAGATCTGACAAAGTCCCGGCTGCACGCTTTGTTTGTATTCACGGAGAGGGCTTTCGGCCAGGGAAACGAGATGCTTGTGCTGGTGACGGAACTCACCGGAAATACTTACGGTGCGCGGTTCCTGGCGGCTTTCGGCAGTGATGATTATGCAAAATACAGCGAGGCAATGATGCTGAGCGAACGCAGGAATGAACTGCTGGGACAGATTGAGGCGGAGCTTCTGAAATCTGACTGACCAAAGAGCCGGATGACGGGAAGGAGTGAGGCCCATGGGGGCGGATATGGGAAAGGGTGTGCTGCATTACGAAATCCGGAAGGGGAAAGCGTACATCACAGGATATGAAGGCGCCAGGACAGAACTGGAACTGCCCGGGCAGATAGAAGGATGCCCGGTCAGGGGAATTGCCAGGAAGGCATTTCTGGGACAGAAAGGGATTTACAGTATTTGTGTGCCTGAGGGAACGGAGGAAGTGGGAGACTGGGCTTTTGCGCAGTGCAGCGGCCTTGTGCGGATTTGCTTTCCCGGGAAAAACATCCGCTTCGGAAAATCGGTGTTTCAGGGCTGCCGGGCGCTGCGGCAGATAGTCGTGGGAGACAGAAAGCAGGAGGAGTGTCCGGCCGGGGGCGATGTGTCACAGCTTCTGGCAGCGGCGGTGACAATGATGGATGCCCCCTGGCTGCTGGACCTGCCCGGGGCGGGTGGCGCCGAATGGCTTGCAAAATGGGATGCCAGACTGCGGACCCTGCTGGAAACCCGGGACCGGGAAGGGTACTTTCACCAGGCCGTGTGCGGGGAGGAAGATTTCTGCGGCATGGAGCCGGAAGCCTATGCCAGCGGAAAACGGAAGGAGAAGGTCAGACTGGCTTTGCTGCGCCTGCTGCATCCCCAGGGTCTGGAGCCTTTTTTGCAAAAGGAACTGGAAGAATATCTGCGCAGCCTCACCAGGGGCGGCCGGGCCGGGGAAGAGACCTGGCAGGTGGTGTGGCAGGAGTATGGCGGGGAGAGGGCCTATTATGCCTTGTTCGCCGGCCTGGGCTGCATTACACGCGATAATTTTGATGGCATTCTTGCCGATATGGGAGAGAATTACCCTGAGATGAAGGCCTATTTTCTGAACGCGGGAGAGGCGTGCACCGGGGAAGATGATTTTTTCCGGGAGCTGGAACTGCCGTGAAAAAAAGCCCTGAAAGGGCGAAAACACTTTGAAAACAGTTGGTTTTATGATATACTTTTTATGTGATATCAGACAGGCTGCCGGGCTGCGCGAAGGGAGCCGGAAAGGGATTATCCCGTGCGGATTTCCCTCCACGGATCAGGAAACTGCTGTGGATTCCGGACTCTGACACGGCAGTAGAAGGGAGTGGCACGCAGGACCGGTGCCGGAGAAAGGAGAGGGAGAAAATGAGCATGACATTGTCACAGGCGAAGGAAAAAGTGGAAAAATATGGTCAGGAGCATGTCCTGAAGTATTATGAGGAATTATCCCAGGAAGAAAAGACAAATCTGCTTGCCCAGATCGAGTCTGCCGATATGAGCATTCTGGATTCCTGCAGGCATCAGGAGGATCTGCTGAAAAGAGGGGTGATCACGCCGCTGGCGTCCATGCAGCTTCCTGAGATCGAGGCAAACCGGGAAGCTTTCACCGCGGTGGGAACCGAGGCCATCCGGGCAGGCAGGGTTGGAGCCGTGCTTCTGGCAGGAGGAATGGGAACCCGGCTTGGATCTGATGATCCAAAGGGTGTATATAATGTGGGAATTACCAGGGAACTGTATATTTTTGAGTGCCTGGTACATAATCTTATGGATGTGGTGCGTCAGACGGGAACCTGGCTGCATCTGTTTGTGATGACCAGCGACAAGAATAATGACAAGACTGTCAGTTTTTTGAAGGAACATGCTTATTTTGGGTATAAAGAGGAATATGTGCACTTTTTCATGCAGAAAATGGCGGTAGCCACAGACTATAACGGGAAGATTTACCTGGAGGGCAAGGGAAAGCTGGCCAGTTCTCCCAACGGGAACGGGGGCTGGTTTATCTCCCTGAAGGATGCAGGGCTTCTGGACCTGGTGCACAGAGAGGGAATCCAGTGGCTGAATGTCTTTGCGGTGGACAATGTACTCCAGAGGATTGCGGATCCCTGCTTTATCGGCGCTACCATTCAGAAAAACTGTGTGGTGGGAGCCAAGGTGGTGCGCAAGGTGACGCCGGACGAGAAGGTGGGAGCCGTGTGTCTGGAAGATGGCAGGCCTTCCATTGTGGAATATTACGATATGACGGAAGAACTGATGGAGGCAAAGGACGAAAACGGGGAGCCTTCTTACAATTTCGGGGTAATCCTGAACTATCTGTTCAGTGTGGCGGAGCTGGAAAGAGTGCTGGAACTGAGCCTTCCCCTGCATCTTGTGGAGAAAAAGATTCCTTATCTGGACGAGACTGGCAGTCTGGTGAAGCCGGAGGCGGCCAACGGTTATAAATATGAGAATCTTGTGCTGGACATGATCCACCAGATGGAGAGCTGTCTTCCTTTTGAAGTGGTGCGGGAAAAGGAATTTGCGCCCATTAAAAATAAAACGGGTGTGGATTCCGTGGAAAGCGCCAGGAAGCTTCTTCAGGAGAACGGAGTGGAGCTGTAAAAAGCGGAGGTACAGCAGCCATATAACATTTCGACAGTTTCCTGCAACATAAAAATATTGAGATAAGCGGAAATAATTAGTATTCTGTAACTGTAAAGAAAACATAATACAGTAGTTGGCCCGCTGTGGCCCGGCACAACGGGCGGCGGGCAGAAAAGAGGACGCTATGAAAATTTTGGTGACGGGAGGCGCCGGATTTATCGGCAGCCATACGGTGGTGGAACTGCAGAATGCGGGCTATGAAGTTGTGGTGGTTGACAATTTATGTAATTCCAGTGAAAAATCCCTTCAGCGGGTGGAAGCCATCACCGGCAGAAAAGTTCCTTTTTACAAGGCGGATATCCTGGACCGGGATGCCCTGGAGGATATCTTCACCAGGGAATCCATTGATGCAGTGATACATTTTGCGGGACTGAAGGCGGTGGGCGAGTCCGTACAGAAGCCCTGGGAGTATTATGAGAACAATATTTCCGGTACCCTGACATTGGTGGATGTGATGCGGAAACATGGTGTCAGGAACATTATCTTCTCCTCCAGCGCAACCGTATACGGAAATCCTGCCGTGATTCCCATCACGGAAGACTGCCCCAAAGGACAGTGCACAAATCCTTACGGCTGGACGAAATCCATGCTGGAGCAGATTCTTTCGGATATCCAGAAAGCCGACACGGAGTGGAATGTGATACTGCTTCGCTACTTTAATCCTATCGGTGCGCACAAGAGCGGCACCATGGGGGAGAATCCCAACGGAATTCCCAACAATCTGATGCCCTACATCACCCAGGTGGCAGTGGGCAAGCTTCCCCAGCTGGGCGTATTCGGTGATGATTACGACACGCCGGACGGAACAGGTGTCCGGGATTATATTCACGTGGTGGACCTGGCGCTGGGACATGTGAAGGCGCTGAAAAAGATCCAGGAGAAGGGTGGTCTGCGCATTTATAATCTGGGCACCGGCGTGGGCTACAGTGTGCTGGACCTGGTCAAAAACTTTGAGGAAGCCACAGGGGTGAAAGTGCCCTATGTGATTAAGCCCAGAAGGGAAGGCGATATTGCGGCCTGCTATGCGGATGCAGCCCTGGCAAAGGAAGAGCTGGGATGGGAAGCCCAGTACGGCATCCGGGAGATGTGTGAGGATTCCTGGAGATGGCAGAAGAACAATCCCAATGGATATGAGGACTGAGACAGATCGGGAGAGGGACAGAATCCATATTCTGCGGGACTGAAGCTGACGATACAAAAGAATGACGCAGGGGGTGCATATTTTCATATGCACCCCCTGCGCGCAAGCAGCGGAGAGGGGCCTTCCCCTGCCGGATTACAAGGAAGGATGCCGCCAGATGGGAGCGCGGTAAGCGGGAGAAGGAAAGTTTCTCTCCGGGTTCGGATTCCTGTCAGGAGGGTTCGGGGCCGGACGGCCTTGTTATGCCACATAGGAATACATGAAGATGAAATGGCATACGCTTCCCGCCATGACAAATAAGTGAAATACCTCATGGGAACCGAATTCTTTGTGCCTGGAATTGAAAAGGGGGAGCTTCAGGGCGTAAATAATGCCCCCTGCGGTATAAATCACGCCTCCGGCCAGCAGCCACAGGAATGCCGCGGTGGAAAGGGTATCCAGCAGTTTTCCGAACACTAGGACACATACCCAGCCCATGGCGATGTAAATAATGGAAGAAAACCATTTGGGGCATGTGATCCAGCATGCCTTGATGATCATGCCTGCAGCGGCGATACCCCATACCAGAGTCAGCAGGGTATATCCCAGGTTCCCGCCCAGCACAATGAGACATACCGGGGTATAGGAACCGGCGATCAGCACGAAAATCATCATGTGATCCAGCTTCCGGAAAATCCGCAGGGACTTTCCGCTCAGGTTTACGGAATGGTAAGCGGCGCTGGCTCCGTAAAGCAATATCATGCTTGCCATAAAAATGGCCATGGCGGCAAAATGTTTTCCGTCTGAAGAAACACCGGCCTTTACCAGCAGCGGTACTGCCGCAAACACGGCCAGCATCATGCCTACAAAATGTGTGATGGCGCTTCCGGGCTCTCTTATTGTAATCTGCATATTGACACCTCCTGAAAAATGCATATTTTTGTCTGTGAACTGCTTTTCGGTGATGTACGCTTTCCGCGGCCCGGTCCGGCATTTCCGGCTGCCGGGGACGTACGCTTTCAGCATACATAATCAATATATGGGAGTAATGTAAACTATGTTACGATTACAATAACTTTGTCACATAGTTTTCAAAACCACGTATTACAATAAATATTATACCCGGATTGGGAAAATGTCAACCCTAATCTTCCTCAATTATCTGAATTTCCAAATAATCAAAGTCGATGCTTTCCATAAAGCTGTCCTGGGTAAAGCGTGCCTTGCGGTAACGCTTGAAATCCGAGATGGTTTTGTCCAGCCAGACAGGTTTTCCCAGATCAAACTGATAACAGATTTCATCCAGGGCATGGAACACTTTATGGGTGCGTGTGTCCGTGCCGGCATCTTCTATGCAGGTGTCCTTTAACATACGATTGTCTTTAAAAATTTTTGCCCATAAGCGAAACATGGCCTTCCTCCTGGTTTTTCGTTTTCTTTCCTGCCTCCGGGTACCAGCTGGGGCAGAAAATTTGTATTATTGTGATGGTATTACCCTTCAGGACATCTGTCAATCCCTTTTTCGCCGGCCTGCTTTTGACAGATATTGGGGAACTGGTTTCAAAAAGGCCGCAAAACATTGTTTCCGGATGGCTGTAAAAGCAGTAAACGGGGACAGGGCAGCGCAGGATTGACAATCCCGGAATTCCGTCGCATAATGGATGGCAGTCATTTTGTTTTTACAAGGGAGGACTTATGGATCATACGAATGCACAGACAAGTTACTTTGTGGAGGGAATACAGGGGGCGGGAAAAACCACTTTCGTGCAGCGCCTGGCAGATATGGGGAAAGAGTACCAGGTCTTCCGGGAAGGGGATTTTTCTCCGGTGGAAATGGCATGGTGTGCCTATACCACGGAAAAAGAGTATGGGGAGGTGCTGGAACGATATCCGGCGCTCCGGGAAGAAATCCGGGAAAAAACCGTGGCGGAAGGGGAGCGGAAGATTATCTGTTATACCCGGATACTGACGGATATTCCGGGATTCCACAAGGATCTGGAGCGGTATGAGATTTATAACGGAAATCTGGACAGGGAAGCTTTTGAGCGTGTCATTTTTTCACGCTTCGGGAGATGGAGCGGACAGGGACAGATTTTTGAGTGCTCCATTTTTCAGAATATTGTGGAAAACCAGATGCTGTATCTTATGATGACGGATGCTGAAATCCTGGAATTTTACAGAAATTTAAAGGATATTCTGGCCGGAAAAACATACAGAATTATCTATCTGGACGTGGAGAATATTGCGGAGGGAATTGACATAATCAGAAAGGAACGTTCCGATGAGGAGGGAAGGGAATTGTGGTTTCCCATGATGCTGCAGTACCTGGAGACGTCACCTTTTGGAAAGGCCAATGCCCTGTCCGGACCGGAAGGATTGCTGGAACACCTGAAACGAAGAAGGGAACTGGAACACAGAATTTTGGAGGAAGTTTTCAGGGAACAAAGTATTGTTTTCCCGGCAAAAAAACGCTAAAATTGCCGTATTATCGTCTGCGTAACCGATTGACAAAAGGAGGGCCTTCCCTCATGCTTTTACAGAAGTTTGTCCGCCTTCTGGACCTGGACCGCAAAAGCCACACCCTGTACCAGTCCTGTGTTTTCCAGCTGCTGGCAGGGGAGGAGCTGCACCCCAGCCAGCTGCCAATCCTTTGGACCATCGCCCAGACGGGGCGCATCAGCCAGGGACAGATTGCCCAAATCCTGGGGGTGAGCCGGGCGGCGGTGGCGGTTTCCGCCAAGCGGATGGAAAAGGCGGGGCTGGTGCGGCGGGAGAAGGAGCGGAAGGACCAGCGGTGCACCATGGTCTCCCTGACCCCCAAGGGGAACGGGGCGGCCCACCGGGCCAGGGCCTGCCAGGAATCCATTTTGGCCCGGCGGCTTGCGGGCTTTACCCAGGAGGAGATTTTAGCCCTGCTGGAATTTTACGAGCGGATGAATCATAACCTGGAGGGATACCGGCGGGAGCTGGAGCAGCGGCAGGAGGCGGCCGCCCCGGTTAGAAAAAAGGAGGCAGTATGCTAAAAATAGGATTGGACGTGGGCTCCACCACGATTAAATGCGTGGTGCTGGACGAGGAGGAGCGAATCCTCTTTTCCGACTACCAGCGCCATTACTCCCAAATCACCAAAAAGACAGGTGAGCTGCTGCGGCAGGTGCGGGAGCAGGTGCTGGAGGAGCGCCCCGCCTCCCTGGCGATTTCCGGCTCCGCCGGGATGGGGATGGCCCAAAGCTGCGGCATCCCCTTTGTCCAGGAGGTGTACGCCACCCGCGTGGCCGCCGGACGGCTGGCGCCGGGCACCGACGCCATCATCGAGCTGGGGGGGGAGGACGCGAAGCTCCTCTTCCTAAGCGGCGGCATGGAGGTGCGGATGAACGGCTCCTGCGCCGGGGGCACCGGGGCCTTCATCGACCAGATGGCCACCCTGCTGAAGGTGACCCCCGCCGAGCTGGACCGCATGGCCGGGGAGGCCCAGCGCACCTACACCATCGCCAGCCGGTGCGGCGTCTTTGCCAAAACGGATATCCAGCCCCTCTTAAACCAGGGGGCCCAAAAGGAGGACGTGGCCGCCAGCATCTTCGGGGCGGTGGTGAACCAGACCATCGCGGGGCTTGCCCAGGGGCGGCGCATCCAGGGGAAGGTCCTTTACCTGGGGGGACCCCTCACCTTCCTCCCCCGCCTGCGGGAGAGCTTTGATAAGACCCTGGGCCTCACCGGCCTCTGCCCGGAAAACTCCCTCTATTACGTAGCCCTGGGGGCCGCCTGGTGCGGGGAGGAGGAGATTTCCCTTCCGGAGGCCATCGAAAAGCTGACCGGTTACCAGGGGGCGGCGGAATACGCCGTCATCCCCCCGCTTTTTGCCTCCAAGGAGGAGCATCTGGCCTTCACCCAGCGCCACTGGCGCCACGCCGTCCCCTGCGGGCGGCTGGAGGAGGAGACCGGCCCGGTGTACGTGGGCATCGACGCAGGCTCCACCACCGTCAAAACGGTGGTCACCGACCAAAAGGGGGGGCTGCTCTATTCCAAATACCAGCAGAACTCCGGCAACCCCATCCCCCTTATCCGGGAATTTTTGCGGGAGCTTTATGAGCTGCGCCCGGATATCCGCATCGCCGCCGGGGCGGTGACCGGCTACGGGGAGGAAATCATCCGCAGCGCCTTCGGGGTGGACTACGGCATTGTGGAGACGGTGGCCCACTTCACCGCCGCCAAAAAGTTTATGCCGGAAGTGGATTTTGTCATCGACATCGGCGGTCAGGACATCAAATGCTTCAAAATTAAAAACGGCGCCATCGATAACATCTTCCTAAACGAAGCCTGCTCCTCCGGCTGCGGCAGCTTTCTGCAAACCTTTGCCGAGGCCCTGGGCTATTCCATCCAGGACTTTGCCAACCTGGGGCTCTTCGCCAAAAGCCCGGTGGATTTGGGGAGCCGCTGCACCGTCTTTATGAACTCCAGCGTCAAGCAGGCCCAGAAGGACGGGGCCTGCGTGGAGAATATCTCCGCCGGGCTTTCTATCAGCGTGGTGAAAAACGCCCTCTATAAGGTCATCCGGGCCACCGACCCCAGGGAGCTGGGGCGGCACATTGTGGTCCAGGGGGGCACCTTCTACAACGACGCCGTCCTCCGGGCCTTCGAGCAGGAGCTGGGGGTGGAGGTGGTGCGCCCCAACATCGCCGGGCTGATGGGGGCCTACGGCGCCGCCCTTTACGCCATCCAGCGGGACGCCCTTTCCGGGCGGGAGCCAGGCCGCAGCGGCATCCTGGGCCCGCGGGAGATACAGGACTTCCACCACCAGGCCAAGGGGGTGAGCTGCGGCCTCTGCCCCAACAACTGCCGCCTGACGGTGAACACCTTCAGCAGCGGCAGAAGGTACATCAGCGGCAACCGGTGCGAGCGGCCCGTCACCCACAGGGAGGCGGACGATTCCCTGAACCTTTGCCAGTGGAAGCTGCAAAAGCTCCAAAGCTACCGCCCGGTGCCCGGACCCAGGGGAAAGCTGGGGCTGCCCATGGGCCTTAATATCTTTGAGCTGCTGCCCTTCTGGCACACCTTCTTCACCCAGCTGGGCTTTGAGGTGGTCACCAGCCCCCTCAGCAGCCGGGAGCTGTACCTTTCCGGGCAGCACACCATCCCTTCGGACACCGTCTGCTTCCCCGCCAAGCTGATGCACGGCCATGTGGAGGCCCTCGTTGCCCAAAAGATAAAGACCATCTTTTACCCCTGTATGTCCTACAACCTGGATGAGGAGCTGGGGGATAACCATTATAACTGCCCGGTGGTGGCCTACTACCCGGAGGTCATCCGCTCCAATATGCCGGAGGCCCGCAGCGTCACCTTCATCACCGACTACGTGGGGCTGCACCAGCGGCGGCACTTCCCCCGGAAGATGGCGGAGATACTGGCCCAGTACCGGGAGGGCATCACCCTGCGGGAAATCAAGAGGGCTGCCGACGCCGCCTACAAGGAGTACGAGGACTACCTGGCCGCCATCCGGAGCCAGGGGGAGGCGGTTATCCGCCAGGCCCGGCAGGAGAAAAAGCCTATCATCGTCCTGGCGGGACGCCCCTACCACAGCGACCCGGAAGTGAACCACGGCATCGATAAGCTCATCGCCAGCCTGGGGGCGGCGGTGGTCACCGAGGACGCGGTGAGCAGCCACATGGAGCGGTTCCCGGTGGGGGTGCTGAACCAGTGGACCTACCACAGCCGCCTTTACGCCGCCGCCCGGTACATCGCCACCCAGCCGGACATGGATTTGGTGCAGCTGGTCTCCTTCGGCTGCGGGGTGGACGCCATCACCACCGACGAGGTGCGGCGCATCCTGGAGGAATCCGGGAAGCTGTATACGCAAATTAAGATCGATGAGATCACCAATCTGGGCGCTGTGAAGATAAGGCTGCGGAGCCTCATTGGGGCGCTGGAGGAAAAGAGGGCTTAAAAATGAAGAAAAACGCAATGACGGCAGTAGCCTTGGCTGTATTACTTGCGCTTTCGTCATGCGGCCGAACGACGAAGGAGGTACCGCTTGCGCTTGAAGACTTGATAGGAGAATATGAATATTTATCGGATGACGGGGCCGGCAAACTGACGATCGAAAAGACTGCCGGCGGGTATGATATTTCCGATCATGAATCAGAAAGTTCCTATCGATTTTTGGCCGATTCCTCCAACGTAGAAACCATAGAGAATAACAGGATATACATAAAGTATCCGGAACAGGTATTTTCTGATGATACTGTGATTTTCAGCTATTATATTTTAGAATATACTTCAAGCGGGCTGGATGTATATTACGGAAAATCCTCACCGGAAGATGCTCGATTTTTATATCATGCCACAAGGAAATGAGGTTGAACCACATTTAGGCCAATCAAAAAGCAGGCAGGGGCAGCTTTTATTCAGTTGTCAAGGAGCGCTTGCAACAGCATTTTGTGTAGTCCTGCTGTGCTGGTCTGGTACCGGACCGGACATCGACTTGCTTCCGTACATGACAACGCGGAGGTTTGTCTTCCCTCAACTGTAATTTGGAAAAGGGGGAAAGTTTCCGCGTTCAAGGCAACTTCTCGATCAATTTTCCTATTCAGCAGCATTCATCAGCGGCGCGCCGGGGTCGTCTCGCCCTACGGACGCAGGATCGATCATCCTGTTTGTCCGGCCAGCCCCCTTGACATCCCGGCTCACATCTGCTACTATTATGCTATACGATATAACGCGAGACATAATAGCGAAGGAGGCGATCCCGGTGGCGGAGCAGCACCCGATGACGGAAGCCATGTACTACATCCTCCTGGCCCTGCTGAAGCCGGGCCACGGCTACGGCATGATGCAGCGCATCCGGGAGCTCTCCGGCGGACGGCTGGAGATGGGCCCCGGGACCCTCTACGGGGTCCTCAGCCGGATGAACCGGGAGGGCTGGATCGTCCTCACCGGCGAGGAGGGGCGGCGAAAGACCTACGCCATCACCGAGGCGGGGAAAAACGCCCTCCTGGCGGAATACGGCAGGATCAAGCGCCTGGCGGAGGACGGAAAAATCTTGGAGGAGGTCGGGAAATGAACCGGAAATACAAATTCCACCCCGGCATGTATGAGCTGGGGGAGAACGAGAAATTCTACAGCGACATGGAGGCCAGGGGCTGGCGGCTGGTGAAGCGGGGGAGATACCTCAGCCGGTTCGCGCCCGTGGAGCCCAGCGCGGCCCGCTACCGTATCGAGGTCTACACGCCGCCCTTTCTGGAGGACCGGACGCTGCCGGAGGGACAGCTGGCGGTCTTCGAGGACTGCGGCTGGGAGTATGTGGCGGACCACGGCTTCCTGCACATCTTCCGGGCCCCGGAGGGCAGCGACGCTCTGGAGTTCTACGCCGACCCCGTCCAGCAGGCGGAGACGCTGAAAAGGGTCCGGCGGGATCTGTGGTGGAGCATGGCACTGTCGGCGGCGGTGCTGGGCGTATGGGTGCTTCTCGCCGCAGGGATCGGCGGGAGTTCCTTCGGACGTTTCAGCGCCCGGACCATGAAGCGGGCCGTCCAGTGCCCCACGCTGTACGGCTCTTATGCCTTCTGGCTGACCTGGGCAGTCTGGCAGATGCTGTGGGGCACGTGGAAGATCAACCGCACTTATTTCCGTCTGAAAAAGGGCAGGCCCATGGACCACGCCCCCAAGGGGAACCGGGTCCTGCATAAGTTTCTGAACCAGGGGCTGCTGTGTTTGTCCCTGCTGTGCCTGCTGCTGACTGCGGGACAGCTGCTTTTGACCCGTTCCGAGGAGCTGCCTCTGGAGAGCGGCGGTCCCTACATCCTGCTGGATGATCTGGGCTATGAGGGGGAACGGGGCGCGCTGTTCTACCGGGACCGGGAGAGTGAGATCACCCGCACCCGCTCCTTTCTGTCGGACTACTGGGAGGTCTTTGAGGTCATCGACCGGCCGGAGGGCGGCACGGCGTGGATGTACCAGTACGTCTACCGGCTGCGCTTTCCGGGCATGGCGGACCGGCTGGCCCGGGCGCTGATGGAGGACTCCGTCTTTGCACGGGACGCGGACGACTACCACCCCGTCGAGGCCCCCGGTCTGGATAGGGCCTGGGCTACAGGCGGCCTGGAGCTGGTGGCGGTGAAGGGGGACATGGTGGTCTATGTGGAATGTATGATGGACACCTACGACAACTTCGACCCCCAGACCATCTGCGCCGCCCTGGCGGAGCGCTGGGCGGAGGGGTGAAGATACCTGGATTTTCCCCTTGCCAACCGGCGGGAAAAAATGTATAATAGGGTGAATAATACAGGACGCGGGGCGGAGGACGCCCCGCCCTTTTGACGGGGAGGCTGCCCATGAAGATCAAAAACCCGGCCCTGCGGCTGTTGTACGAGTACGGCGTCATCACGCTGGGCTGCGCCATCTACGCCCTGAGCTTCAACTGGTTCTTCCAGCCCAACAATATCTCCATGGGCGGCTTTACCGGCATCGCCCAGATCATCAACCACTATTTCCCCGCCCTGCCCGTCGGCATCACGTCCATCGTGCTGAACATCCCCCTCTTTTACATCTGTGTGCGGATGCAGGGGCTCAAGTCGCTGCTGGCCTCCCTGTACGCCATGAGCATGGGGTCCCTGATGCTGGACGCCTTCGCGGCGGTCCACGTCTTCTCCCCCATGGACGAGCCGCTGCTGGCGTGCATCTGCGGCGGCGTGCTGCTGGGGGCCTCCATGGGGATCATGCTGACGGTGGGCGCGACCACCGGCGGCACGGAGCTGGCCGCCCGGCTGCTGAAATACAAGCTGCGCAACCTCTCCATCGGGCGGCTGTGCCTGAGCATCGACGTGACGGTGATCTGCCTCTACGCCTTTACCTTCCGCAGCGTCAACAACGCGCTTTACGGCATCGTGGCCATGTATATCTCCAGCCTGACCATGGACACGGTGGTCTACGGCTCCATCAACGCCAAGATCGCCTACATCATCAGCGGACACAGCGGCGAGGTGGCCAAGCGGCTGCTGGGCCTGGACCTGGGCATCACCCTGCTGGACGGGCGGGGCGGATACAGCGGCGACCGGAAACAGGTGGTGCTGTGCGCCTTCAAGCGCAGTCAGTTCGCGGTGGTCAAGGCCACCGTCACCGCCATCGACCCCAACGCCTTCATCATCGTCTGCGAGGCCCACGAGGTGCTGGGCGAGGGCTTCGGGGCGTACACGCCGGACAGCCTGTAGGACGGATGGAAACGATCCGGCGGGGTCTTCTGCGTGGTTCGCCGGACATACCGGTCAAAAAGTATAAAGCAGCAGCGCGTTCCAACCGCCTTTTGGGCCGGAACGCGCTGCTGTTTTATGGCTTTACGGTAAAGCTGTCGAACCGGCTCCCCTGCCGGATCAGCTCCTCCAGCTTATCCTCCGGGGCAGTTTCTCCGCCGCCCATGGCGAAGCGCACGCGGACGGGACGGCCCAGCTTCTCGCCGGTGACCGCGCCGATCACGCCGGACACCTCCGGGCAGTTGAGGCTCTCCAAGGTCAGCTCGTCTCCGCAGCGGACCACCATCTCGTCTCCCTCCAGGGTCCCCCGGGCGTCGTCCAGCATGAGCTGGTACATGATGGAGAGCCGGTCCTTGAACTTTTCCACCAGCTCCCCCCAC
>OFFQ01000589.1_pt1 | contig 27732 bp, 29 predicted proteins | sample 1521411 | NCBI WGS metagenome assembly OFFQ01 (sample SAMEA3504110, study PRJEB24116) | mouse gut metagenome | biome: mouse gut; feature: mouse-associated habitat; material: faeces | place: Denmark | collected 2011 | reverse complement strand
CTGTGCCCGGTATCAGGATCCTGGAGGATGGCGGCGTGGAAGTGACCTTCTATGCCCCGGGGGCAAAGACCGTACAAATCCAGGGACTCGGAGGCTCTTTTGAGGGAATCTATGATCTTGAGCCGGTGGAAACGATGACCGGTTACTGGCGGGCGACGCTGACAGGGTTGATGAGCGGATTTCACTATCACTGGTATCTGGTGGACGGTGTGAAGACATTTCACCCGACGATACCTTTCGGCTACGGCTGCTCTTATGTGATGAACTATTTCGAGCTGCCGGATCCGGAGTTTACCGATTATCTGCTTAAAGATGTTCCTCATGGGAGCCTGCATATGGAGTTGTATCATTCCGAGGTGACAGGCAGGGAGAGGAACTGCTGGGTCTATACGCCGCCGGGTTATACGGAGGATACGGGAAAAAGATATCCGGTATTCTATCTGCAGCATGGCGGTGGAGAGAACGAGACGGGGTGGATCTGGCAGGGAAAAATCAATTATATCCTGGACAACCTGATCGCTCAGAATAAGTGCAGAGAAATGATCCTTGTTATGAATTGCGGATACAACTTCCAGAGCAGGGGAGACGGAACATTTGTGTTGGAGGATATCCCGGAGGTGATCTGCAGGGACTGCGTACCGATGATAGACAAACGGTACCGCACGATACCGCAGAAGGAGTACCGGGCCATGGCCGGACTGTCCTTTGGTTCCGTTCATGCCAGAATGACGGTTCTGGGGAACACGGATGTATTTTCTTCTCTGGGCATTTTCAGCGGCGGTTTCGATTATAAGACGACCGGCGCACGGGGGGAAGGGAACCTGGGTGTCTATGACTACTCGGAGATCTTCCGCTCACCGGAAACTTTCCAGGAACATTTGAAGCTGCTGTTTGTGGGAATGGGCTCCCTGGAAACCGATATGATCGAAGGCTGCAGGGAGAGACTGGAAGAATTGCAGCAGGCCGGAATCGAGATTGAACATCACTTGTATGAAGGCTATCATGAGTGGAATGTGTGGAGAAAATGCGCCTATGATATGGCACAAAAGCTGTTTCGGTGGTAAAATAAGGCAAATTCATAATATAGCGCAGAAATGTAGAAATGGAGAAAAGATTGAAGAAAAATGAATTGCCACAGATCAAAGAAATTGCCGATGCACTGAACCTTTCGCCGACTACCGTCTCTTTTGTATTAAACGGCCACGGGGACAAGATGCGCATTGCAAAGAAAACACAGGAAAGAGTCCGCCAGGAGGCGCAGAAGCGCAATTACAGACCGAATATCTATGCCAGGCGCCTGCGCACGAGGGCGGGCGGACTTCCGGATTACGTGATCGCGTGTTTTTGGAATGTTAATTTATATGTGGATGAGATCATTGGTTCGCTGATCCGCAGCGTACATGGATTTGAAGAGACAAACGACATTGATCTCGAACTGATTATACAGCCTTATACGGGCGGCAGACTGTCGGAATTTAAGGAGAGGATTTCTGCGGACCGGTACAGCGGTATTATTTTTATGGGACTGCAGGAAGAGGATATGGCGTTTCTGGAAGAGCAGAGGTTCAGGATTCCGATCGTGGTGAACAACCGGCATATGGAGCATTATCCCTGCATGATGAATGATGATTTCCAGAGCGGGATCAGGGTAGCGAAGCACTTTTATGATAAAGGGATTATGAAGGTGGGTGTTCTGTTACATGACTCCGGCAGTTATGCGGCCTCCAGAAGAATGGAAGGCTTTATGAGCGCAGCCAGACAATATGGCATGACGGTTCTGGATGAATGGGTTGTAGAATGCCGGTTGAAGGGGACGGAAGGCGGCTATACCAGTGCCATGCAGGCGCTTGACCAAGCGGACAGGCCGGAAGGCTTGTTCTGTATGTACGGTACCGGCGCGGCGGGTGTCTTGAGGGCCTGTGAGGAATTGGAGATTCGGGTGCCGCAGGATATGGAAGTCGTAGCATATGGAGACGTGAGCGGGCTGAAATACACAAGGCCGTCCGTGTCCGTGATTCATGTGCCTGTTTTTCGGCATACGGAGGCAACATTGAAGTTATTGATACACGTTATAGAATGTATGGAAGTGTCGGCGACCAGGGAGGAAGAAGCATGGCCGGAAGTGCTGTGTGAGCCTGAGTTCCTGTACCGGGAAAGCAGTCCGGCACCGGCAGAATGAGAGGAAATATGGGATTACTATATAAAACACTGGAGGCTTGCCAAAGATCGATGTATCTTTATTTTCCACCGATTCCCAAACACTCGCCTTATAAGCGGTGTAGTGTGACTGTACTTCTGGACGAAGTGGATGAGACGGCAGTGGAGCGTATTCTGGAAGAGAGCGGCTTAAAGGAGATGGCACGGGAGCGGCAGCTGATCCTGGCTTTTCCTGTTCCGGGGCCGGAGGGCTGGGAGTATGACAGCGATCTTAGCGTGATAGAACAGATGCAGGGCGCCATGACGATGGAGCGGGAGTTTGAACCGGTTCAGACATATTTCGGGATTCCCACACTGGAATCTATGCTGGCTTCCTGGCATCTGATGAATGATACCCGTTATCTGATCGGGATCGGGGAGAAGGGTGCGGCCATGGCGCTCACGATGGCGGCCTGTCAGCCGGCGAATGTGGCGGCGGTCATGGCGATCGGCGGTTCCCTGCCGGCGGATATCGAGGAAAGGGCGGTTTATTCACCGGTTCCTGTCTGGCTGTGCGGTGCAGATGCACGGACGGTCTCTTATTTTATCAGCGCCAATGGGGCCAGGAAAGTGTATGAGACCGCATGGGCATGTCCCACGAAGCCGCTGCAGTGTGTAGAACTGCATCCGGAGGCAGAGCTTACGGCAGCATTCCTGAACAGGGTTTGGGAGGAATTGTTCCGGAAGGTTCGCCGGACGAATACGGGCCGCTGCGGAAATGTGGTGCATCGGACCATGATCGAGAAATATGGAGGAGAATATTTTATAGAAGATACTCGTTTGGGTGATCAGGACGGTATGCCGCATACGTGGCTTACCTTTGTGCCGGAATGCGTCCGGAATCTGCCGGAAGGAGAGAAGGCGCCGCTTATGATCTTCTATCATGGAGGGTCCGACAACCCGACGGAAGCGGCGGAAATGGCAAGATTTCATGAGATCGGAGAGAAGGAAGGGTTTATTACGGTCTATCCCTGGGGCTCTAACCGATGCAGCTGGAATATCTTTATGAATGAGGAAGAGATGGATGATGTTGCCTTCTCGGAGGCGTTGATCCGCTATATGACCGTACACTATCCGGTGGATCCTTCTAGAGTCTATCTGTCGGGATTTTCCAATGGGTCTTCTCAGGCCATGGTGACTGCCATGGTGCATCCGGAGCTGATAGCGGCGATCTGCCCTATTGACGGCAACTGGCCCGGAGAGCGGATTGGTCCCTCCGAGGTGGATTATGAGCAGATCCGGCCTATGGCGTTGGCAAGACGGATCCAGAAGAAGTGTGATTATCGGATGCCGGTATGGTATACTTACGGGACGAGGGAACCTTCCTATCCGGTTTACCGGGGATGCACCCAGCAGCATCAATATGATTTCTGGAAGGAATATAATCATATTCCCATTAAGGAGACACCAAAGGACGGCAGGCAGGAGCCTTCCGGGGTCGGTGTTTGTGGAGATCAGACAGAGATTCTGCATTCTCCGGCGGACTGTGCAGAACACTGGTACTCGATTCATCGCTTCTACAGCAGCGATGCGGAGCCGGAGAATCTGTATAATTATGTGATGATGCATGATAAGGGCCATGAGGTGGCAGAGTTGGATCCGTATCTGGGCTGGGAATATGTGAAGCATTTCCGTAGAAGGCCGGACGGAGGACTGGAAAAGATCTGACGATTAAAACTTAAGAAGAAAGAAAAGGGATCGGAGAAGTTTTCATCTCCGGTCCCTTTTATGAGCGGATCGTGCAAACGAGCGCCGTTTCCTCTGTACTCAGTCCAGGCAGCCATAGGCAGCCGCCCGCATCCGGAGATGGTGATATTCTTCCAGATTGGGCTGCAGGTTGTGCATGTACACGATGGAAGTGCCGGTAGAGGGATCTGCCTCGGCCCAGGTACCGGAACCGCCGGTCCAGCCGAAAGCGCCCAAGGAACCGTTATGCTGCCCCGTATAAGGGTCAAGCAGCATCCGCATTCCATAGCCGTAACCGTAGCCGGCCAGATAAGTATTGGAGAAATCTTCCTCGATCATTTTGGGGGTAAGCGTGTTGGTGCGGATCAGGTCGATGGTACCGTGGCCAATGATACGGTTTCCCTGATGAACGCCGCCGTTTGCCAGCATCTGCATTAGCTTATTGTAATCGCGGCAGTTCGTTATAACTCTCGGGAACCCGGAGACACTGCCCAGAGGTCCCACGGATTTCACCTCTACCTTCTCTTCCGGGATATACAGGGCGTCTTCCTCGCCGAGATTCCTGCCGTCCCGCAGATAATAATTCCCCACCAGTCTCTCTCCCAGATCGCCGAACAGGAAGTTAGCGGAGCAGTCCATCCCCAGAGGCTCGAAGAGCAGTTCTTTGATCACCAGCCCTGCAGGTTTGTCTTCCAGCACTTCCAGCATACCGGCCGCCAGTTCGCTGGCAAATCCGTAGAGGAAACGGGAACCCGGTTCAAAGGCAAGGGGTACTTCGGCCATGGCATGAATCTGTTCCCGAAGCGTGTAGAAGCCCTTTTCACGCAAAGGCTTCATGGCCTCAAACATGGCGATGGAAGTAGGGTGCCAGGCATTTACGTCGCCCAGAAACATGTCGTAGGGTAGTCCGCAGGTCATATTCATAATTTGCTTGACGGTGATGGGATGATCGGTGGGAACGATGTCCACTTCGCCGTCCGGTCGACGCACTACTTTAGCAGAGTGACGGTATTCCGGAAAATATTCGTACAGAGGGTCCGTCATCAGAAAGCGTCCGCGTTCATAAAGCATCATCAATGTGGTGTAGAGTGCGATCTTAGTCAAGGATGCCTGGCGGAAAACATGCTCCGCAGTCAATACCTCTCCCTTTTCAAGATTGGCATATCCGAAATAATTCTCATACAGGATCTCGCCTTTTCTGGCGATCAGGCAGGCACAGCCGGGAAGCCCTCTGTCAACATAGTTCTGAAGGAGCCTGTCAAGGTCTTTGAAATCAGCCATAATTTACTCCATTTCTGCCGTCATTAGACGGCCGGTTCTTTGTTAATACCGATTATTTACGAAACATCCATATCCCGGATCCGTCATGCCGCCATAACAGGAAGGGGATGAAAATACTCAGTCCATCAGGGCATAGGCTGCATTACGGATGCGGTGATGGTAATACAGTTCGTCGTTGGGGATCATATTATGCATGTATACGATGCTGACACCGTCCTTGGGATCCGCCTCGCAGAAAGTGCCAAAGCCGCCGGTCCAGCCAAAGGAACCGGGAGAGCCGTTATGATTTCCCGTGCCGCGGCACAGCAGCGTGCGGACACCATACCCATAGCCGTAGCCGGCTTCGTAAGGATTGGAACCGTAAGCGGCAGTCTGTGCCGGCGTCAGGCCGTTGGCGCGCATCATGTCTATGGTCCCTGCTCCGAGAAAACGTCTTCCTTTATACTGGCCGCCTTCTGCCAGCATCTGCATCAGGTGGCTGAAATCTTCTACGGTAGAGAAAAGGCGGCCCCAGCCCTGCTCGTGCTCCTCGCCCGGAATGTGCTTTTCATCCAGCGGACAGTCATAAGGAACTCGCTTTCCTTCGTCATCCAGACGGTACAACCGAACCATACGCTCTTTAATGTCTCCGAAGTAGCGGGAGCCGGTATCGGGCATTTCCAGTGGTTCGAACAGCATTTCACGGAAGATGTCGTCGATTGGCTTGTCACAGAGCACCTCCAGCAAGGCGGCCGCCAATTCACTGGAAAAACCGTAGATCCAACGTTCGCCCGGTTCTGCGGCCAGAACGGCGTCTGACATGGTACGTACATGCTCACGCAGGGTAAAATGGCCTTTTTCCCACAGCGGCTTCATACAGGCCTGCATGGAACGCAATGTGAGATTGTCGGTGGGCGCAGGGGAATTGCAATAGGGAAGTCCGCATTTCATGGAAAAGACATCCCGGAAAGTGACAGGCTTTCGGACGGGAACCGTATGGACAAACCCGTTGGCGTCGTATTCGTATTTTTGCAGGTCACGCCATTCCGGCAGAAAAGGCCAGATGGGGTCAGACATCAGAAAGAAACCCCGTTCGTACATCATCATCAGCGCCGTATACAGCGGAATTTTGGACATGGATGCCATGCGGAATACGGATTTGCGGGTGAGTGGTGTCTGTGATTCCGGGTCTGAGAAGCCTGCGTAGTTCTCGTAAACAATTCTGCCGTGCTGTACGACTTTCAGGCCGCAGCAGGGCAGTCCACGCGAAAGAAAAGTGCACATCAGAGTATCAAGATCCTGTGTGGTTGCCATAAATTATCCTCCTTGTCAATTTCTGTTTCGTCGTTTGTTATAGTTTCATTATAGGAGTACCGCAGCATACTGTCAATAAAAAACTAAAACGAATTAGCAAATAAAGAAACGGGTGCGGTCAAAATAAGTTTGACAAATAATCTAATAAGGCTATATAATTAACTAAAACGAATTAGCAAAAAGATTGAGAAATGGCGAAACAGAATGACAAAATTAGGAAGAAGGGGTAAGAAAATGAAGAAGAATGGAAAATGTGGTGAAAAATTGTTTACAAGAGCTTATATTTTTCTGATTCTGATCAGCCTGATGACGGCCATGAGCTATAGCATGATCTCCACATTGATTACGAATTATGCTGTAGAACTGGGCGGAACGCTTGCCATGGCCGGGACAATCGCCGGTATTTTTTCCATGGCGGCGTTGTTTAGCCGACCTGTCGGAGGAGTGGTCTGCGATACGCTGGACAAGAAGAAGATCTGTATGGCTGCTACGATTGTGTTTACCTTAAGCTTTCCCGGCTATGCGCTTTCCAGGAATATGGCGGCGCTGCTCTTTTTCAGAATGCTGCAGGGATTTGCTTTCGGTATCAGCGGTACCGCCAATATGGCGCTTGTTGCGGAAGTCGTGCCAAAGAAGCGGCTGGGTGAGGGCCTGGGGTATTTTGGATTAGGGCAGGTAGTCTCACAGGTAATCGGGCCGATCGCCGGAGTGGCGATGAAGGAGAGGCTGGGATTTGAGAAGCTGTTTTATTTTGTAACCGGAATTTCGGTGATTGCAGTTTTTTTACTGCTTCTGTTCCGTTATAATAAACAGACAGGGGGCGGTATATCTGAGGAGGCGGAGAGGAAGTCCGGGAAAATGGCGGACGCTCTCACCCTGCGGAGACTGGTCGCGGTGGAATGTCTGGTCTATGCGCTGACAGCCGGTATGTTTTCCATGGCCAATGGTGTTACCAGCTCTTTCCTGGTGCTTTTGGGGGAGGAGCGGGGAATTGCGAATATAGCGCTCTTCTTTACGGTAAACGCTGTCTGCCTGTTCTTTATCAGGATCCTGATGGGGAAGATCGCGGACCGGGCTTCGGTTCTTTGGATCGTAGGTATTTCGCTGGCGGTCAGTCTTCTTTCCATGACGCTGCTGGCGAAGGCATTTGTGCTGAAAGCGGTGCTTCTGGCGGCGCTGTTCAAGGCGATCGGGCAGGGCGGCGGCCAGATCTCGCTCCAGTCGGCCTGCATTAAGGCGGTGGATGAATCGAGAGTGGGCGTGGCCTCCAGCACGTATTATATCGGGGCGGATATCGGCAATGCGCTGGGGCCGGCGATCGGTGGCTGGATATCGGGCCTGTGGGGGTATGAGGTGATGTTTCATGCGGTCGCGGCGCTGATGGGAATGATGTTGGTGTTTTTCTGGTGTTACGAGAGAAGAATGGAAGGAATGAGAAGAATGGAGGGGAAGATTGAATAAATTCTCTGATGAGCAATTTATTCAGCGCAAAACGCTTCGGAATGGAGGGAAAATGGGAGTTCTCAGGTTTAATTATCACTCGGAAGTATTGGGCATGTATACGGATATTACGGTCACATATCCAACGGGACGCTATACCTGCGGGGTAACGGACGGCTCGGAGAGCGGGCTGCCGGGCAGCGGCGTAAAGAAGAGGGCGTATGTGCCCGGCATGAAGCTGCCGACAGTTTATATGCTGCATGGCGGTGGGGAGGATGACACTGTTTTTCAAAGAATGAGCCGCCTGGAATATTATGCGGAGCAGAACGGGGTTATGACAGTGACACCGCAGGTTAATGACAGTTTCTTTCTGGATACCCGCTATGGGATCCGGTATTTTACATATCTTACGGAGGAACTGCCGGTGCTGATCCGGTCGCTCTTTGCATCTTCCGGCGCTCGTGAGGATAATTATGTTGTGGGCATGGCCATGGGAGGAAACGGGGCGCTGCAGCTTGCCATGCGGCGGCCGGATCTGTATGCGGCCTGTGTGGATCTGTCCGGCGGGATCGGCTGTACCATCGATACGGACAATCTTGTCAGTCAGCTTAATTCGATCGGCCATCTGCCGAAATTCCAGGGGGCATTCGGAGAGGCGGCTGGGATTCGGGAAAGCGAATACGCCCTGGCGGTGTACGCGAGACGTAACAAGGAGGAAGGGATTGAAGTCCCGCAGTTGTTCCTGGCGGTTGGAAAGGAGGATTTTATCCGGGATGTGGTGAGAAAGGACCGGGATGCGCTCTTACGCCTGGGCTATCATATCACCTATGAGGAGCCGGAGGGGTACGCGCACGACTGGGATTTCTGGGATGTTTATCTGAAGAAGACATTTGATGAGTGGCTGCCCATAACAGGGCGGAGAAAAGGAGGAAGTGCAGAATGAAAGAGGCAAAAAAGGCAACCGTTTTTCTACATCCGGGACATAGGATCGGAGAGATCTCTCCGCGTCTGTTCGGAGCATTTATCGAACCGATCGGAACGATCGTGGACGGCAGTATGTACAATCCGAAACATGTATCTGCAGACGAGCTGGGATTTCGGACCGATTTCCTGCAGGCAGTAAGGGAAACAGGGCTTCCGGCCGTGCGTCTGCCGGGCGGTAATTTTGTGTCCGGCTGGAACTGGAAGGATTCCATCGGGCCCGTAGAGAATAGGAAGAAACATCTGGATCTGGCCTGGTTTCAGTACATCACCAATCAGGTAGGTCATGACGAGTATCTGCGGTGGAGTGAAAAAGCAGGTACGGAACCGATGTATACCATTAACCTCGGTACCGGTGGGATTGAGGATGCAATCGACATTGCCGCTTATACCAACCATCCGGGCGGAGAGTACTGGTCGGATCTTCGTCAAAAGAACGGACATGAGAAGCCCTATGGCGTGAAGATCTGGTATCTGGGCAATGAAATGGACGGGCCATGGCAGATCGGATCCTGGGAAAAGGCGCCGCGGGGATACGGTGTTCTTGCAAATGAAGTTTCCAAAGCGATGAAATGGGTGGATCCGACGATTGAGACGGTAGCGTGTGTTTCCAGCTCTCCGAATCTGTCCCATTATCCGCAGTGGGATATGGATGTACTGGAGCAATGTTATGAAAGTGTAGATTATATCTCGCTGCATCATTATCATGCGGCGACGCCTGATAACCTGCCGGCCCTGATGGGAGGATCGGTTTATTTTGAGAACTATATCAACACGGAGATTGCACTCTGCGATTTCCTGCAGGCCAAGCTGCGATCACCGCGTAAGATGATGCTTTCATTCGACGAATATGCGACGATCCTGCGGCCGGCAGAGGAACTGCATCCCGGGTATGGGCCTCATGCGATCTATGCGGCGCATTATCGGTTCGATCAGAACAGGGAATATGTGTTGCATGATCCGGATCATATGGAAGGCGCGCGTGCACCGAAGGTTCCGCAGATGATGGAGGCGCTGACCAACACCTCTACGCTGATGGCCTTTCTGCGCCATGCAGACCGGGTAAAGATCGGCTGTATGACGAGCGGTCTTGCCGCGCTTGCCAGAACGGACAGAGAGCATGTGTGGAAGCCCGCCGGCTATTATCCTTATGAGGATATGATCCGTCACGCAGCCGGCGTATCCCTGCGTCCGCTGGTTACCTGCGATTGTTTTGATATTCCCGGATATGCCATGGATGACAATTCGCAGTACCAGACGCAGCGTGGGGTGCCTTATATTGATGCCGCCGCAGCTTTTGATGAGGAAAAGGGTGAGATGACTGTCTATATCATCAACCGCAGCTGGGAAGAGGACTACGAGATCGATCTGGATGTCAGCCATTTCCACGGTTATACATTGAAGGAACATGTACAGATGTATTCGGAGGATCTGCAGGCGGGAAATACCTGGGAGGATCCGGAGAAGGTGAAGCCGTCAGTCTCGGAAGCCGCGGACTTTAAAGACGGCCGGATCACATCTGTTGTGAAGAAGCTCTCATGGAATGCTTTTCGTCTGGTGCGCGCTGATCGTTAAGCGTGATGTTTTTGTCATTGCACTTCGGCGTCTATAAGATATAATAAAGCTAATGACACTAATGATATCTATAGAAGAAGGGGGTAATCACAAATGGGAAATTTTACGTATCTGGATGATTTTCTGAAAGAGCGTGTAGAGAGAGGGCCTGTCGGCTGCGGATGCGCCGTGGCGCAGGACGGCAGGATATTGTATGAAGGGTATTATGGGTATGCGGATCTGGAAAAGGGCAGGCCGATCACGCCGGACAGTGTATACAGACAGTTTTCCATGACGAAAGTAGTGGTGTGTACGGCGGCGATGATGCTGTTTGAGCGTGGGCGTTTCCTGATGAATGATCCGATCTATGAGTATTTCCCGGAATGGAGAGATACCATGGTTGCGGAGGAGAATGAAGATGGCGCCATCCTGATCAGACCGGTCAAAAGCCCGATCCGGGTCAAGGACTGCTTCTCCATGGCGATGGGAATCGGATATGACGGGGATGACTATACGCATAGAGTGATGAAGCAGGTACGCGCGAATCTGAGGAAGTCGGTGGGGGACTATACGCTGCGGCAGGATATTCACGCCATGGCCCAGGTACCGGTCAGATTTGATCCGGGGACCCATTTCCTGTACGGATTCGGCCATGAGCTGGTGGCAGGGCTGATCGAGGTAGTTTCGGGTAAAAAGGTGAGTGAGTTCCTGCAGGAAGAGATCTTCGATCCGCTGGAGATGAAGAGTACCGGTTATCGCTATTTTGGCGACACGAGGGCGCGCATGGTAACGCCTTATCATATGCAGGAGGACGGAAGCAGGGTGCCGACGACGGCAATGTTTGATGAGCGTCATGAGCCGGATGCGAAATATGAAGCGGGCGGCGCCGGACTCTTTTCCACAGTCAGGGATTACCTCACATTCTCGCAGATGCTGGCTTGTGGCGGGAATTGGAAAGGACAGCAGATCATCGGAAGAAAGACGATCGACCTTATGCGGTCCAATCTTATGAATGAACAGCAGCTTAAAGATTTCCAGAATTCTTATCTGGACGGATATGGATATGGATACGGTGTGCGCACCATGATGCAGCCGGGCGTTGGCAGCAGTACGTCGGTGGGAGAATTCGGCTGGACGGGAGCGATGGGCACTTATGTCTCGATTGATCCGTCAGAGAAGGTGTCGATAGTCTATATGCATAATCTGGATCCTAATATGGAGGAGTACACACATATCCGTGTGCGTAATATGACGTATGGAGCTTTGAAGTAGGGCAGGCAGGGTTACAATTCACGGCCTAGCCGATTAGGATTTCTAGTATTTCTGAGTTTTCATAACTATGTAAATTAGAGTGTGCAAGTGCCAAAAAATACTGGATTTTCAGTATTTTTTGGCTTTTTTCTTTTACATTCTATGTGGTTATGTTTTATAATATATACATAACCATATTGGAGGAGGAACTTTATGGCAATCATTAAACAGCACGACAAACGTTCCGGCATTACTTATGTATATGAGTCCCGTTCTTACTGGGATCCTGAAAAAAAGATGACCCGGGCAAAGAGAAAACTTATTGGAAAGGTCGATCCGGACACCGGAGAGATCGTCTCGACAGATGGACGCAACAAAAAATCCAAAACACCGGCTTTGGGTGATACTGACTATAAAAAATGTATGAAAAGCTTCTGAAAAAGTATGAAGGCCAAAAAACGCTTATCGCGTCATTAAAGAAACAGATTGAAGAACTAAGAAAAAACTGACCAGGAGGCTGTCATGTCTATTGGCCCGTCATTTGATACAGGTGCATTAAGAATAAGGCTTAAAACTGCAGAAGATAAAGTGAAGGCTTTTGAATCTGGAGAAAAGTATGTGCAGATGCAGGAACAGTTTAAGGCCGCTTTCCGCGAACAAAATGCCAGGATCCGCAAGCAGTGCCCTTTGACTTTATCACGGACAGCTGTCCTGAATACCGCATGCAGCTGCGTGTACTCCGTTTCCAGATAGCTGAAGGAGTTTTTGAGAACCTTATTACCAATCTCCCCTCAGATGAGTTTTCATTGGAACAGATAAAGCACATTTACCATCTCCGGTGGGGCCAGGAGACTTCTTTCCGTGACTTAAAGCATACCATCGGGACTACAAACTTCCATTCCAAGTCCCCGGAGTATATTGAGTTTGAGATCCTCTCCCGGATGACCCTGTATAATTTTTGCACCATCATAACCATGGAGGTTCCTATAAAAAAGGAGGCGGGGAAATGGAAGTATCAGGTCAACCTGTCCATGGCGATAAAAATATGCTTTGCATTTCTTTCAGACCATACGGGGCCCGGAAATGTAAATGACCTGATCAGCCGTTACATACTGCCGATCAGGCCAGAGAGAACCTATGCCCGCCAGCTAAGGTTCCAAGTACCTGCCAGTTTCGCTTACCGTTTCGTGTAGAGCGCAACTGCCGCTAACAGTATATCATTTTTTGAGGCAGATACGCAATCTGTCTGTTTGCTATACCCAAAAACCTCCCATTATACTGCCTATCAGCTTATAAAGCTTCTGACAGCTGGCAAAATCCTCATATCATCCCAATATATGATTGATTTATGGCAGGGTTCCTCTGACGGGTCTTGCTTAACTTAATGACATTGGCCGTGAATTGTAACCCAGGCAGAGCAGGTGACCTGTTCTGACGTATGATGGTGGTTTACAAGGAGGATAAAAGAAGATATACTATCAGTTAGGAAATTAACGGTTAAAAGGATAGCAGGAAGGTTGCACACCTTATGGCGGAATGGAACAAGGAACAGAATGTTATAGAGCAGGATGCGGGCCAGGGAAAAGGCATAGAGCCAAAGGCCGGGAAGGAACAGGCGGAGTATTCGCCGCCGATGCAGTCGGACTTTCTGCGGGAGACTATCAAGCAGAAGCCGATCAACAAGAAGAAGCTGCTCAGAAGGACAGCGCTCACCGTGGTGATGGCGGTGGTCTTCGGTTTGGTGGCCTGTTTTACTTTTTTGGTGCTGGAGCCGGTTATCAGCAACCGCCTGTATCCGGAGGAGGAAGCCGAGGAAGTGCGGTTTCCGGAGGAGACTGTGGCGGAAGAGATGAAGCCGGAGGATATGCTGGTGGAGGAAGAGGTGGAACCGCCGCCGGAAGCGGTCCCGGTGGAGCTGGAGGATGAGCAGATCGAAGAGCTGCTGTCTCAGGTGCGGTTCGGGCTGGAAGATTACCAGATGCTCTATGAAGAGCTGGCGGCGCTGGCGAAGAAGACAGGGCGTGCCGTGGTCACCGTGACGAGCGTCGTTTCGGATGTGGACTGGTTCAATGATATCTATGAAAATGAGGTTTCCGCGTCGGGCATCATCGTGGCCAATAACGGCAAGGCAGTTTTGATCCTCGTGAGCGCCGGTGCGCTGAGTGACGCGGACAGTATTATCGTTACTTTCTGCGATCAGGCCAGAGCGGATGCGCAGCTGGTGCAGAAGGATACTACCACCGGGCTGGCGGTGCTGTCTGTTCCGCTGATGTCCATCGGAGAGGAAACGATGGATGTGATCGACATTGCGAAGTTGGGCAGCTCCAACAACGCGAATCTGCCGGGGACGCCGGTAATGGCGCTGGGCAGCCCGATGGGGACAAGCGGGACGGTATGCTACGGCATCGTGACTTCCGCAGGGGGTACGATCGATCAGCCGGATTCCGCTTATAAATCCATCGTTACAGATATTTACGGCAGCCGGAATGCCACGGGTATTCTGGCCGATCTGAACGGAACGGTGCTGGGAATCATTGATAATGTAAATATCAGCAATGATATGGAAAATCTGCTTACGGCCTACAGTGTGACAGAATTGAGGCGGACGATCGAGAAGATGTCCAATGATCAGGAGCGGGCTTATCTTGGCATCCACGGAGCCGACGTGCCGGCAGCAGCCGTCGAGAAGGCGGAAATGCCGGCCGGGACTTATGTGAAAGAGATCGAGATGGATTCGCCGGCGATGCATGCGGGCATCCAGAGCGGCGATGTGATCACGAAGGCGAATGAGACGGCGATCGAAAGTTACAATGACCTGTTAAACGTGCTGTACGATGCAAAACCGGAGGACGTGTTGAATGTACTGCTGGTACGTCAGGGGCAGGAAGTGAATGTACAGGTGACACTGGGAAGAAGATAAAGCCGGTTTGTCTTGTGAGGCATGGAAACCGGATATGCGGGTGCGGCATGTCATACAGAGAAGGAACGGCTTAAAAAAATTAATATAGATCAGGACGGAGGATATTATGAAATATATCAAGGACTTTAAAGAGAGTGACCGGGTGTTTGACATTTATCTTTGTAAGCATAAGCAGTCGGCGGTGACGAAAAACGGCAAACCCTATGAGAATGTGATTTTGCAGGATAAGACCGGTATTGTGGATGCCAAGATCTGGGATCCGAACAATGCGGGGATCGAGGATTTTGATTCTTTGGATTACATAGAAGTGTACGGGGATGTGACCAGCTTCCAGGGCGCTTTTCAGGTTAATGTAAAAAGAGTCCGCAAGTGCCGCGATGGGGAGTATGACCCGGCGGATTATCTTCCGGTGAGTAAATTCCCAATTGATGAGATGATGAAAGAGCTGCTGGCATTGATCGACAGTATCGAGAATCCCTATCTGAAAAAACTGTTGCGGTCCTTTTTTGTGGAAGACGAGGAGTTTGTGAAGGTTTTCCGTCAGTCTTCGGCGGCTAAGACGGTACATCACGGTTTCGTGGGCGGCCTGTTGCAGCACACACTGGCGGTAGCCAGATTGTGTGATTACTTCTGCACGCAGTATCTTGTTTTAAAAAGGGATCTGCTGCTTACGGCGGCGATCTGCCATGATATTGGCAAGACGAAGGAATTATCGCTTTTCCCGCAGAATGATTATACGGACGACGGCCAGTTCCTGGGGCATATCGTGATCGGCAGTGAGATGATCGGGGAGAAAGTGAAGAAGATTGAAGGATTTCCGGTACTTCTGGCCAGCGAATTGAAGCACTGCATTCTGTCCCACCACGGGGAATACGAATTTGGTTCGCCGAAGAAGCCGGCAATCGTGGAGGCGGTGGCGCTGACTTTTGCGGACAATACGGATGCGAAGATGGAGACTTTCACGGAGCTTTTGGAGAATGCGAAAGAGACGGGATGGCTTGGGTTTAACAGACTGTTCGAATCGAATGTGCGGGGGACGAGACTGGAGTAACTTATAGTAAACGGCATAACAAATTTCTGATGTCGTTAACTATAGATGACGCGTGCCTGCATCCTGTCTGCCGCGGATCCGTCATGGGCAATCGGAAAAATTTGGACAAAGGCAGTGTAGATTCGGTGCAGCAAAAAGTTTAAAATGTGAAATGCCTTTACAGCGTTTTGCGGCTGAGCGAAAGGGACGGGTGTCGATATGGAGCACGGGCAATACAGGAAAAATGACGTAGTCACATTGACGATAGAAGATATCGGCAGCGACGGAGAGGGAATCGGCAAAAGCGACGGTTATACCCTTTTCGTCAAGGATGCGGTCATCGGTGATACGGTGGAGGCGCGTATCACCAAATGTAAAAAGAATTACGGTTATGCGAGAGTAGAGAAGGTGGTAACGCCTTCTTCTTTTCGTGTGGAACCGAAATGCAGATTTCACAGGCAGTGCGGCGGATGCCAGATTCAGGCCATGTGTTATGAGAGACAGCTTGCCTATAAGGCGGATAAGGTGCGGAATAACCTGATCCGGATCGGGGACTTTTCCGCGGGGCTTTTGGATGAGATCACGGAACCGGTGGTGGGCATGGAGGAGCCGTGGCATTACCGGAATAAGGCGCAGTTTCCGGTCGGCTATGACAGAGACGGACATCTTGTCGCCGGTTTCTATGCGGGCCGGACACATGATATCATCGCCAACACGGACTGCGCGCTGGGAGCTCCGGAGAACCGGTTGATTCTTGAGGCGGTGCTTTCCTATATGCGGGAAAACGGGGTGAGTGCCTACCGGGAAAAGGACGGAACCGGACTGGTGCGGCATGTACTGATTCGAACCGGGTTTGCGACAGGGGAGATCATGGTCTGTCTGGTGATTAACGGGAAGAAGCTGCCGGCGGAAGAAAAGCTGGTGGAAACATTGCGGGAGATCGCGCTTGCAGGAGAAGAGGAGGAATCTGTCAGGCGGATTGATCAGGCGCAACTGCACAGGGCACAGACAGAGTGCTTGCCGGATAAACGCATAGTAAGTATTTCGGTCAGTGTCAACGAAGCGCGGACGAATGTCATTATGGGGCAGGAGATCCGGGTGCTGTGGGGAAGTGAGAGAATTAGGGACAGTATCGGAATCTTAGAACAGGGGCCTGCCGAAGCCGGACAGGAGCGGATAACATTTTCCATATCGCCGTTGTCGTTTTATCAGATAAATCCGCGCCAGACTGAGAAATTGTACAGCCTGGCCGTGGAGTATGCGGGCCTTACCGGCAGAGAGACGGTCTGGGATCTGTACTGCGGAATCGGGACAATTTCGCTTTTTATGGCGAAGCGGGCGAAGAAGGTGTATGGGGTCGAAGTGGTTCCGCAGGCCATCGAGGACGCGCAGGAGAATGCACGGCTCAACGGAATCGGGAACGTGGAATTTTACGTGGGTAAGGCGGAGGAAGTGCTGCCGGCGTTTTATGGAAAGAAGATAAAGCAGGATGATGCTGTGGTAGAAGAGGCGGAATCGGCAGCAGCGGTCACAGCGGCTGCGGAGATGATGGGCGGAAGCGGAGCGGACCCGGCACGGAAGACGGATGCAGAAGAGCAGCTTGAAGAAGAGAAACGGCATCCGGATGTGATCGTGGTGGATCCGCCCAGAAAAGGCTGCGATGAGCAATGCCTTGCAACCATGCTTGCCATGCGGCCGCAGAGAATCGTGTATGTGAGCTGCGATTCGGCTACCCTGGCGCGGGATCTTAAGGTGCTGTGCGGGGGCGGGTATGAGTTGAAGAAAGTGCGGGTGGTGGACCAGTTTGGGCATACGGTGCATGTGGAGACGTGCGTCTTATTAACCCATAAAAAACCTACATCATATATCGAGGTTACAATGGACTATGACAAGATAGTATCAGACCAAAAGCCTAGACATACCACATATAAGATGATTACAGAATATGTAAAGGAAAAATATAATCTTGTCGTGAAAAGCACAACCATAGCAGATATGAAACGCTCATTTGGTCTTGAAGTTGGTGATTACAATGTAAAGGAAGAAAAAACCAATTATCGGAAAGAAAAAATCACACCAGAGAAAAGGCAAGCAGTTGAGGATGCACTAAGATATTTCGGAGTAATTGAATAAGAGTTAAACAATAAGCATAAGGGCATTACCATTTAGAGAATTAAGTGGTAGTGCCTTTATTTTTGTTGTTTAAAATCAAAAGAAAGGAACAAAAACAATATGAAAACAATTAGAAATATGAACGACTTACAAAAGGCACTCATGCCTACAATGGTAAAAATGGTTGACACAATGGCAGAAAGAGTATATGAAACACTGAATTTCTTTCTACAAGAATACTACAAAAGCTATGATCCAGTTTCATATCAAAGGACGCTAGATTTTCTATATTCGGCTGTGAAAGTAGAACCTAAGATAATGGGGAATAAAGTGGTAGCATCCGTTTATATCGACACGGAATCTATGGATAACTATTATGAAGCTACTGGTTATCAGGTGGCTAAATGGGCGGATCAAGGCACCCACGGAGGAACGATAGAAGGAAATAATACACCTCATGTATGGCAAGATACCATAGACAATACGGTAAATAATGGTGAACTTTTAAAATTAGCAATGGATTACTTGAAAAGCAAAGGATTTTCAGTAAGAGCATAAGGAAAGGAATCTGAAGATATGGCAAAAGTAAATAATGCAGTTCGCATTGTAGAATTTGAAACAGAAAGTGATTTGTACGCACATATGGAGAATGATCTAGTCAGTTCCTTTGATGAACCAGATTCAAGATGCTACAAATTGAAAAATATCCAATTATTAGATGAAAACCATGCAATCCTATATTTTGAAGAAGATATAAATACAATCATGGTGAGATTTATTTATAACAAAGAAGTATTACATATAGAAGAAGCACCAGACGATATAAGTTATTTTACAATTCAAGAAATATCTTTACTCAATGATTTAGGAATGGTAACTATTGAAGATATGACTTATGACATTGAAGAAATTGAATATGTAATAGATATGTATGGTGTACGCCATGCGGATATTTATTTAAGTTAAGAAAGCGAGGAACAAATTTTATGACAAGTAACCAAAATAGACGGTATGAAACTGAACAGTACAAAAGAACGCCAGAGCCGGTAATGGATTCTGGTTTTACAAATTATGAGCGTTTATTGGTTGAATTAAATAACCGTGAATACTATCCAAAAGAAACGTATGAGAAATTCTTAAACGAAAATGGGCTGATTGCAGAAGAAACGTTTGATAAGAACACGGATCATGCACAGCTTTTGGAAACAGTATATTCCATTTTGCAGACTTTACTTAGCAATATTGATATGTACCGAAAAATCGAAACTGAATTTGTTACGTCCGGTCAAGCATCAACGGCATTACAGAACCGTTTAAAAGACCTTAGAGCAGAAATCAATAGGATAAAAGCAGAAATGCACTATGCGGATTCTGATTTTTCATTTATGTATTACACACGATAAGAAAGGAGAAGTATCTGTATGGGTATGAATTTGATGTATTCACCACTTGAAACAATATTTGGAGCCACTATGGAACGTGAAGGACGGACAGTAACGGCATATACAAGTGGAAGTCAATTTCAAGCATTTATGCGTAGGAATGATGATGGAAATAATTATGAGGACAGGATCACGCTATTCTATTCTGTAACTGCACCAATTATACAAGGCAGCTTAGTTTCATATGGAAATAAAATCTATATCCTTGTCAATCGAGAAACAGAAGAGAATCATTGCTACTATAAGTCAAGTGCATTAGCTTGTAATGGCATGATTACCTTAAATGATGGTACTGTTATTGGCGTTCCATGTTACGGTTCATCAATGAAGAATGGATTAGTAGAACAGAACAGCGTTATGGCTATGATTGATGGAAATATGGAATTTATAACAGAATCCAATTCATTAAGTAGAAATATTAAGATAGGAAGTACATTTAATGAATTTGGAAGGACGTGGAAAATTGACAACATCTATTATAAAGATGGAATTTTGCATATTATAACGGAAGTTTCTGCTAATGAAGCACCATATGAGAAATATGAAATTTTCATAGATGGATTGACACAAGATATATATGACATAGGAGATACAATACAATTATCAGCTACACCGTATTTCAATAATGTTGTAACTACTGGTACTTTTACATGGGAAAGTACAAATACAGATGTTGCTACTATTGATGGTGAAGGTCTAGTAACTTTTGTCGGAAATGGAACAACAAATTTTAAGGTGTATTGGGTAGAGAAAAATGTAGAAGAAATGTCTAATACTGTTGGCGTTGGAATAACAGAGTTTTTCACGGTATCTATTGAAGGAAGAACCAGTCTCACTATGACATATAGACGCACATATACAGCTAAATTAAAGGATATGAGTGGAAATGTTCAAGATGGAGCAACATGGGAATGGTCGTTTGACTTTATGGACAAGGATTCTGTATCATTTATACCTTATCAGGATAAAGTGCAAATTACAGTAGATGATAATGATAACTTTATTGGAGAAATACTTACTGTAACAGTACGGGAAACAACAAAGGATATATCAGCGTCTATTGATGTAGAAATAGAATCCCTTTGGTAAATAGAAGAAAGCCTGGGTTTAATATTCAGGCTCTCTTTTGAGGAAATTATTATTTACGACTTATCACTATAAAATGCATCTTCTAACATTTTAGTGATTTGATTTAGCTTATCCATGTATTTATCTGGCATATGTCCTAGTATCTGTCTAAAAGAACCTGTATCCATAAAAAGCAGACCATTAAAACCAACGACACCATTTACAATATGTCCGTCAATTTCTACACTCTCAAATGGCACTCTTAGTGGAGAAGATATATTTGTGGATGTAAAAATTGGAGCAACTAAATACATAGGCATTTCATCATTCTGTGATGAATCTGGATCGGGTAAATTTAAATATGAGTAGTCCAAAATAACATATGGGCGTTTTTTTGGTTCGTTCGTTGAAGATAGCTTTGAGGTGTCATTTGCTAAAACAATAGTTCCTATTTCTAATTGGAAACTAGAATCAGAATATGGAATGTCACGAATATGTTTTACAACATCTTCAATTTGACAATTAAAACGGTTACAAATTTTATCAACAGTAGTTAAAGTGATGGGTTCGTTTTTCCCTATTTTTGCCAATGTAGCATTTGACATTCCTATCATTTTGGCAAATTCCATTTTGGTGATATTCATTTCATTTAACATTTGCCAAAGTGGTTCATATGATAAACTCATATATTTTCATCCTTTCCTATTTATATGAGTATATAATACCATGAATTTTCATAAAAGTAAATCTGATTTCAAAAAAATAGAAAAAGGGATTGACAAAAGAAAAGGTATGTTGTATATTAGGTTTAGAAAAACAGAAACACATTCATAAAAACAGAAATAAAGATTTCACAGGAGGATTCACCATTTGAGTAAGAAGAGTTGGGAACGTAAAGAGTGTGACGGTTGTAAGTATTACAATCCAGAATGTAGGTTAGGTGCGTGTAGCATCTATCCGTACAAAAAGAAGAAGTTGACAAATGAAAAAGAAGAGCATGATACATCTTAATACTTATTTTTTTACCTTTATATGAATTGATAAGTAATAGATAACTACTACAAATAGAATGGATAGAGAGGTGATGTATGTGGAAATTGATATGGTTCAGTTATTGATACTGCAAATTTTAGACGATTCTGGAGCGGATACTCCAGGAACAGGAATGACACTAAGAGAAATAGCGGAAGAAGTAAACAAAACAAATTTTTCGTATTCTCAAACGACTATCAATAGGAAAGTATGGGCGTTGCGTGATACGGAATACGTTACAAGCAAACTAAAAGTAAATAAAGCTGATATGTTCTATATTTTAGCAAAAGGAAAATCAATTAAGGAGGTACTTTGTAATGGAGAATAATAAGTTAAAGGATGAAATCAGATTTTTGGCAGTAGGAGCTGCAGGTGCGAATGTAGCACAAATGATGGAGAAAAAGAATTACAAGACATACTATATCAATCTGGCAAAACAGGATTTGGATTTGGTCAATAGTCCAAACAAGTTACATATTAAAAATGGAGAAGGTGCATCAAAGAACCGTGATAAGGCGAAAGAAGTGTTATCGGAATCCATAGATGAAGTATTGGAAACATTGGATAATCAGATTACAGAGAAATATGTATTTACAGTATTCTCTCTTGGTGGTGGTACAGGTAGTGGATGTGGGCCATTTTTATCATCAGTAATTGCAGAAAATCCAGAAAAGAAAGTTGGACTTGTAATTATTTTACCATCAATGGAAGAATCGTTACAAGCAAGGATAAATGCCTATGAAGCATTGTCAGAGATTATACCACTTAAAAATAATCTTGGATCAATCTTCATTCTTGATAACAATAAACGAAAAGACAGGCTATCTATCAATCGTAGTTTTGCCGGACTTTTTGATTCGTTTATCAATATAGGCAACGTTCCGAGTTCAATTCATGGTGTGATTGATTTGGCAGAACAGAAAACATTGCTTGAAACATCAGGAGTTGCAATGATTCATAAAATGGCACAAAACGAGCAGTCTAATCTACTTGCTACTGTCAATGAAGGCATTTATGCAACGATTGAGCCAAACAAAAAGATTAAGTATATTGGCTTATCACAACCAGAAGCGAAAGAGGATAAAGGTACTATTGAAATAAGTTCCGTAATTGATGTTGTCGGACAACCTATTGATACCTATATGGGATTTGGAAATACGGAGACGGTATTGTATTTGGGTGGTATGTCATTCCCTAAGACCTATATCAACAGTTTAGCTGAATCTATTAAATCGGAACAGGATAAAGCAGAGAAAGCTATGGAAGATGATGATATATCTATGGATGATCTTAATTTCCTTGCTAATAGAAAATCTAATAATGTTACAAAAGAACCTGAAAAGAAAATGTCAGCGAGAGAAAGATTATTAGCAAGTAGAAATAGGAGCAAATAATAATGTAAATATGGATTGTGGGCGGTAAATCTACCGTCTGCACCATATTATTTGAATTGATATGATAGCGATTATGAATTGATAGAGCATGAAAAAGTTATAGATATGCTATCAATAAATCATAGAACTAAAACACATAGATAATAGATAAGGCAATTTTGGAGGTAAATATGGCAAATAACAATGATTTAGTGAGACAAAAGCTGATTGATATTATGAATCGTGGATTGAAACTAAAAGCAATAGCCTTAAATGTTGGAGTGGATAGCAGCGATTTATCTCATTTCAAAAATGGAAGAAACTCTTTAAAGGATTCGGATATACACTTAGTATCAGATTACTTAGACAATGTGGTGATTCCACAAAGACAACATTTTTCACAGAAAAAAGGAAAGTCTACAAAATTGGATTTGTTGCGTATGCGAATGAAGAATAGTAAATAAGGGAGATTACCATGAATAAACCTATCACAATGATGGAACTGGAAGAATTTATGTCGCAAAAGACAGGATTGTTTGATGCTAATAGTGAGGATATAGATGGATTTGGTATTGATCTGTTATGTACAGATGTACATTTTGATAAGGATATGAACGATAAAAGCATTTATCTGTGCATGATTCTGATATGTCAAAGTGGAGAAGTACAGTTTGAACCAGATGCAATAGATGTGATTTTGCTTGATGAAGATGGAACAATTACCATTATATTCAGTAGAGCATTTCCAAATTTGATTATCAAGTACAGAGAATAGATATACAGAATACTAAGCCGAAACGGTGATAGTTGAGAAAATCCAATTATTTACCGTCAAGACAAGATGGCAACTTGTTTTCTGATGATGGCAAGCCAAAAGCCATTATTCAGGGATATTATCGAAAATAGCAGTGGTCACGCCAACTAGAGAGCGTGTGGACGGACAACAGGTTTTAGGGCAACTTTTTAATGTGAAAAGGGGCAAATAATATCACGATGCCAAGATTGGATGGTGGTTATCATGAAACGTGCAAGAGAACCGCCTATATGTAGAAATAGTTGTTAAAGAAACAATTTTGTGGAAGTAGGTGTTGAGAATGAGAAGAAAATACATATTTGATGATTTTCAATTAGATAACACAGGCGATAGAGAAGAAGTAAATATGGAATGTGGTATTACTATCCCAATTAGAAATTTATCTGATTTGCCAATGGATATTGCCCAAATCGTCAATAATTCCGTATCAAAGACAATGGGAAAATTTGAAAAGAAATATGGAAAAGTGTTTAATCTGTCAACTTTGCGACTGGTAGCATGGTTACAAGTGGATGAAAACAATCCAAACAAACATTACATAGGATTGATTATATTTGATAATGTCGGACTTGTGAATGACGCAAGAACAGATATATACATACAGCCTAAAAGTGATTGCTATTTGAGTTTCGCTAAGTATTGTGCAAATAAACTGAATCAACATTTATTTGCGATTTAATGAAGTGTAAAAGGAGAATATATGGAAAAATGGACAGGAACCATTAAATTTTACAATAAAATTAAAAAATATGGATTCATCAAGTATCTGTATGATGATAAAGAGATTTTCTTTCATATTTCGGATGTTTATTCTGGCGACAAAGAAATATATGAGGGGTGTGTGGTTAGTTTTCTGGTTGGTGAAAACCAAAAGACAAAAAAGGAAAAAGCAACGAATATCACCATTGTTGCGGATGGGAAAGTGGAAACTGTAAAAGGATTAGACAAGCACATTACAAGAATAATAGAAGTTGCGGAATCCATACAGCCTAACAGATTGACAATTCTTACTGGTTCAAATGGTAATGGGAAGTCTTTTATCCGAAAGCTGATGAATAGCAAGATGGGAGAAAAGTTTCCAGATAAAGATGCTAGGCATTTAGTAACAGAAGTTTCTATGCAAAAGAGAACAGATAGTAATAATTCATTGATGGGAACTGGATTTGGATTTATGTTTTTTGATAATCCACAATTTCCAACAAGCGTATCTACATACAATCTAATAGATAAACTATTACATAGTTGCGTAGACTCTGAAAAGAAAAGAGATAAAAGTTACCTTGTTATTGACGAACCTGAAATTGGAATGGCAGACGAATCACAATTAGGTATTGCATTATTTCTTAAAAGCAGAATGTCAGAAATTCTTGAAAACAGTTTAGGTATAATGATTATTACTCATTCTAAGTTTGTTGTCAGAGAATTAAAAGATAATGCAGATTTTTTCTATACTGATTACGATATGACGGCTGATGAATGGTTGGAGAGAGATATTGTTCCTACCAATTTTGAAGATTTAAGAATACAGTCTATGGATTTGATGTATAGGCTAAATGATTGGTTGAAATAAGGAGAATGTGAGAATATGAAACGAATGACCACAACAAAACAGATCAATGATGTGTTATCAAGCAATTTGTTACAAGTCGCAAAAGCGGAAGTTTATTATAAGACTTCACGCAAAACGGACATAATCACGGATTCTTTTCTTGAAAATTTTCAGTTCCTTTGTGAATCAGGATGTTTCGCAGATTGTGTCGGATGGCACTATGAAAGAGATTATAGAACAGGCGATTACGTTATTGAGACTGGAAGAATGGACGGAAATTCAGAAAATGTTGTTATTGTACATTTAAGTGTTAAGGATGGCACAGATATAGAAGATATAGAAAAGGCGTTGCTATTACAAGAAAGTGAGGAATCGTAATGAAGAAAGAATTACAGAAAATCGTTGATTTTACTAATCGTGAGTGTGTAACTGGAAGATTCAAACCAATCTTACAAGATTGTATGAGTGGAACTGGCACATATCTTTTATACATGGGTATGGAAGATAGTGGAATATTTGTCAACTATGAGATCCAGTTTGATGAAATAGAGTCAGTAGAATACAGATATTGTGACAGAATTGGCGATAGGATTGAAAGAGGACGTTTTGATTCTATTGATGAATTGAAAAAATGGGTGGAAGAAAAGAGAAGTATAAATCAGATGGAATATTCGGATTTCTATATGAAAGTGCCAAGTACATACTTTCCGTTTTATGAGTGTGACAAGATTGGAAGTGCTTATATAACAATCATAACTAAAAGGGAAGAAATATCAATATATTTCCCATCACAAAAAATCTCCATTGAAAAGGACTGGAATAAGCAAAGTGATGAAAATACAGAAATTGAAGAAGTAGATAATAAGAAAGAAGGAGAAAATTAAAATGATGAATAATGAAAAATTAACAAGAGAAACAATTAAACAGATGGTAGAGGATTTCTTTACAGAACATGAAGAAAAAGAACTTACAGTAACGGTTTATCTGGATTCAGATGGTAGGAAACCTATCTGTAATTTCCATATTGATGCACAGGATCGTGAGATAGTGGAAAATTCTACAAAAACAGAATTGATTATCAGTAACTATGCAACGTCATTGTTATCACTAATTCCTGATGATGTAACAATTTGCTATGAAGAAGTTAAAAAGTGTGAAGCTACAGTTAGAACAGGTGAAACAAAGGATGATATTTTGGCTCATGTGTTAGAGATTTCATTTAAGAATGGTACAGTGTTGGAACTTGGATTTTTGTGCATTTAGGTAAGATAGAAGGAGAATAGAACTATGGGAATGATTGATATAAAAGAGAAGATAACAAAAACATTAGGTGGTTTTCTGGAAAGAAACAAAGAATATACCATTGAAGTGTATATGAGCAATTTATCTACAAATAGTATTTTGGGGAAAATGTACATTGCAGATGAATATTCATTTAAAACGGATGATAAAAAGGTAACATTAGAGTGGGACAATAGGCATGATGTAGTTTTGAATAATATTTCAATCGCATATGATGAAGTTTTAGCTTGCTATGACGAAGAAGATGAATATGGTCAACAGATGGTGTTTGTAATTTTGAAATGTGGCATTTCGATTGATTTTGGGTGTTGTGGATTAAGATTGAGTTAGTAAGTATGAAAGCTATAAAAGTTCTATTCCGTCTTAGTTTAGGAAAAAGTTGTTAGGTCACTTGAAAATATGCGTCCTAAAATAAGACGGGAATGAGCTACTACAAGAAGAGAACCTTTTACAAGAAGAGAACCTTTTCTCACCTCAATTAAAATTGAGTTGAGGTTTGTGGATTTTGGTTTAATTCTTTTGTATTGATTTTTGTTTTTGTAAGAAAGGAGTGTGTACATTTATTACAATTACAGAGTGTTACATTAGAAAAGATATGCAACCACAATATACTGGTGAAGAAATAGCAGTATTTTTGGTTTTAAATTATTTGCAAGAAAATAAGCATGATGAACTATTTGTTTCGATTGATTATGTTGGCTATTGTCTCACAGGAAGATTTATTGATAGTCAGAATGATAAAAACCTTATAAAAGGTATTAAAAAGGGATTTGCAGGACTGAAAAAAGAAGAAGATATTACAATTTTGAATCAGAATCGAAACAATTACATAATTGATGGTAAATCTTGCTATATAGACACTAAACAATTTCATTTTATTATTATTCAACTATGGGAAATACAAAAAATATTTTCCTCTTTAGGTGCATACGGATTCAACGTATTGCGTTTCTTTGTAAATATAATTGGAACTATTAACGGTAACAGTAAATCATGGCATATGACACAAGATGATATGGTACTTAGTTGGGGATTCAGTAAAAATACGGTAAATGAATACTTGTGTAAATTAGAAGAATTGAAACTACTATACACATTCCGTTCAAAGGCAAGAAAAGCTGATGAAACTTTTCACAGAGTTGGTAATGTATATGGAAGATATAATGATAAAGAGTTAGTGCGACAAGAAGGTATACAGTATCTATCAACAGTTCCTAATCATCCAATTAAGCCATTTCATTTTAATAGAACATCAGTAAAACTCAAATATAATAATTTTCTACATGGTTCTAAAAAATATAATTCCCTTGAAGAAGTAGAAAAACTATATAAAGAATGTATCAGATACAATGAATCATTTAAAGATTTTCCTAATGATAATATTGATTATCTTGATTTGAGTGTGTTC
>OFFQ01000582.1_pt1 | contig 28041 bp, 23 predicted proteins | sample 1521411 | NCBI WGS metagenome assembly OFFQ01 (sample SAMEA3504110, study PRJEB24116) | mouse gut metagenome | biome: mouse gut; feature: mouse-associated habitat; material: faeces | place: Denmark | collected 2011 | reverse complement strand
GACAGTTTAAAAATATCCGCCTGTGGCTAATCCAGCGGCCCTCCCGCATTGCAATAAATTGCATGCTGGCAGATCGTTGGATTGCAGCTCCGCAGGTGGAAAAATTTTATAAATTTTTCATTTTTTTCATGCAAATGTCTCATTGCGGATATCATGTGTGTTATGTTATACTTAATCATATATGAGTATCCGGAATCTTTCTTTATTATTGACCTGTTATTTTGAGGGGAATCTGAAAATACTCCGGATGTAGACGAGGGAAACAAGGAGATGCGCCGTATGCAGAAACGTATTTTGGTAGTGGATGATGACAAGATGAATTTGAGGAGGACAAGTCTGATTCTGGAGAAGCAATATGACGTGCTTTGGGCGGAATCCGGACAGGAAGCGCTTGATAAGCTGAAAGGAGAAAAGGTAGACCTTATCCTGATGGATATCGCAATGCCGGGTATGAACGGCATCGAGGCTTTCGAACGCATCAAGGAAAGCGGGATGGACATTCCTGTGATTTTCCTGACGGCATCAGGGCATGAGGATAATGTGATGACCGCAATCCGCATGGGAGCGGCAAATTATCTGAAAAAGCCATATATGCCGAAAAATCTGTTGGCACGGGTTGAAAAGGAGTTTGAGAAAGAATGAGAACGGAATCCCAGACAAGCATGCACCTGCTCATGGCGGGGACTCTCAGCATATTGAGCGCACTGCTTAGCCTGATTACTTTGACGATGTCATGGGAACTGTGGATGGTTCCCATGATGATTTTGGCCTGTCTTGTGGTGTGGTGGCTTCACATCGGAAGAGTGGGCACGGAAATGCTGTATGAAAATATCTGCACAGGGCTGCTTTTAACAGAGTTCTTCTTTTTCGGGGTACATGAATCCAGTCTTTTTGACATTGCGCTTGTAGCCTGCATCGTGCTTCTGCTTCTCTCCCTGCTGGACAGGAAGCGTCTCCTGTACATAGCCGTAGCCCTGTATGCATCCCAGCTTTTGTATCATTTTCTGCTGCTTCACACCATCAGCAACAGCATGAGGGGCGGTGATGTGCTGCGCCTTCTGATGGGTGCCTGCGGAGTTGTGGGGTCGGTAATCATTGCCAGATACCGAATCAACCGAAGACGGCGGGAGAAGGAGAAATACGGCAGTATGCAGGAGCAGCTGGCTACGGCAGTGCGCCAGAATGCCGACTTTCTGTCCAATGTCTCCCATGAACTGCGCACCCCTGTCAACATGGTCATCGGCATAAGCGAAGTGACTTTAGGGGAGGACATCGCTCCCAAAATCAGGGAAAATATTCTGTCCATAAAAATGGCGGGAAAGCGGCTGTCAGGCCAGATAAACAACATACTTGACTACACGGAAATAGTTGAAGGAACTCTGTCGGCTGCCAGGAAACCCTATTCGATCACGTCGGTGATGAATGATATTGTCACCATGATGGCGCTGCAGAATACCGGCAAGCTGGAACTGGTGTTTGACATAGATCCGAAGCTGCCTTCCATGCTTGTGGGCGATGCGGAGAAGATTTCCCATGTGCTGCGGATTTTGCTGGAAAACTCCATAAAGTTTACCGAGGAAGGCGGTATCAACCTCTGGATAGGATTCCGGCGGGAGACTTACGGAATCAATTTGGTAATTGAGATCTATGACACCGGTATCGGAATGACTTCCGAGCAGCTGGACCAGATTGTGGATGACTTCTATCAGGCGGATTCCGGAAGCCGCCGATATGTGGGCGGCCTGGGACTGGGGATTCCCATTGCAAGGGGGCTGCTTCATTCCATGGGCGGATTTGTCCATTTTGAAAGCGCAGAGCAGCAGGGGCTGCAGGTACAAATCACCATACCCCAGGCGGTGGAGAACGACACGCCCTGTATTCAGGTTCCCAATGCCTCCCAGGTGTGTATTGCCTGCTTTTTTAAGCCGGAGCGGTACAGCAGGGATGAGGTGAGAAGATATTATGACAGAATGATACTTCACCTGGTGGAGGGACTTGGCATTGAAGGCTATCAGGCCCATAACTTCGAAGGACTGCTGAAGCTGCAGCGGGACCACAAGCTCACCCATGTATTTATTACCCAGACAGAATATATGGCAAATCCGCCCTACTATGAGGAGATGGCAGAGCGGATTTTCGTGGCGGTGATTGCGGAGAAGAACTTTATCCTGGAGGAAGACAGCAGGCTGCTTGTGCTGCGCAAGCCTTTCTTCGCGTTATCCATTGTGAATTTACTGGGCGGTGTGAGGCAGAGCGACGGCTTTGAGGAGGCCCAGGCCGCAGGCCGCAGGCCCTTTACCTGCCCTGACGTCAGGGTGCTGGCCGTAGACGATGAAGAGATGAATCTCATGGTGGCAAAGGGGGTTCTGGGCAGCTACGGCATCCAGGTGGACACCTGCTTAAGCGGAAAGGAAGCGGTTGAAAAATGTGCCGATACAGAATATGATGTGGTATTTTTGGATCACATGATGCCGGGCTTTGACGGCGTTGAGACCCTGCGGCGCATCAGGGAGATTAACGGCGGGGCTTTGAAGGAGCTGCCGGCCAATACCATCAGCGGAGCCAGAGAAATGTTCCGGAACGAAGGCTTTAACGAATTCATTCCAAAACCCATTGAACGTTCCGTTCTGGAAAGGGTTCTGCGCCGGGTTCTGCCGGAGCGGCTTGTGCGCTACGAGGCGCCGCAGGCCGCCCAGGAGCAGGTGATGCGGGAAGAAACGCAGGACGGAACGGAAAACGTACGGAGGGAAAGCGAACCGGGGGATACCGGAATTTCGGCTGCGGGAAGCGTCTCCCAAACGGCAGAAAAAGAACAGGATAGGAATTTGCCTGATGATTTATCTTCCCGAACCGAGGATTCGGACGAAAATGCCGGACCCACCTACGGTTCTCTTGTGCGGGCCGGTATCAATGTAGGTCTGGGACTGGAGTACTGCGGCGGAGATGAGGACTTCTATCGTGAAATGCTGCAGATGTTCTGTGAGCAGAGAGCGGAAAAGGAAGCGGAGCTTACGGCCTACTATGAAGCCGCCAACTGGACGGACTACGGAATCAAGGCGCATGCCTTGAAGAGTACGGCAATGACCATCGGTGCTGAGGCGCTTTCCGCCAAGGCCAAAGAACTGGAACTGGCTGGCAAGAAGGCCGATGCGGAGTCTGTCAGAATGAACCATCCGGTGCTGCTGCAGATGTATGCAGAAGTATGTGAAAGCATATCCGGTATATGATATTAGGGGGTTGACATGTTTAAAAGATGGCTGGATATTATTTTCGATCATAAAATCAGTCTGCGGGAGCGTATGTTCCGCCTTGTCACCGGCATCAGCATGGTGGCCTTGGTCTTCATCCTGCTTCTGGGACGGTTTACAGCGAATATGATCATTTTGCCGGCGAGCCTTATATATATGTACATGGTGGCAAAGTACAGTATCCGGAAGGAGTGTATCAATGCAGGCGCCACGGCTACTGTAATCCTTCTTCTCCTGCTGTTTCCCATCGTCTTCTTTACAGGCGGCGGAATTTACGGCGGGGTGCCGGAGTGGTTCGTACTCTGTTTTATCTATATCAGTATTACCCTGGAGGGCAGGCGGAAGGCCGTTTTTTTCCTGTTATGTGCGCTGGAGACGCCGGGCTGTTATTATCTTGCCTATTTTCGGCCGGAACTGGTACTGCCAAATACTACGGCCCAGGCGTATTTCGATTCTGCCCGTTCCGTTATCGTGGCAGGATTCCTTACAGGCGTGCTGCTTCTGTTCCAGAATCATCTTTATGAGGAAGAGAAAAAGCTTACCATAGCGCAGAAAAAGGAGATTGAGGAGCTGAACCAGGCGGAGAATCACTTTTTCTCCAGCATGAGCCATGAAATCCGTACGCCGATCAACACCATCATCGGACTGAACGAAATGATACTGCGGGAAGCCATATCCGACGAAGTGGCCGAGAATGCCAGGAATATCCAGGGCGCCAGCAAGATGCTGCTGACCCTCATCAACGATATTCTGGACCTGTCCAAAATCAAATCCGGAAAGATGGAGATTGTGAATACATCCTATGAGACAGGGGAGCTTTTTTCCGAGATCGTGAATATGATATGGATAAAAGCCAGGGAAAAGGGACTGGAATTCAAATTGCAGGTGGATCCGTCCATGCCCAGTATGCTCTGCGGCGATGAGGTACGCATTAAGCAGGTTCTGATCAATCTGCTGAACAATGCGGTAAAGTATACAAAAGAGGGTTCCGTAACCCTGTCTGTCCGCTGTGAGCGGGTAGGGGTAAACCGGGTCCGGGTCTGGTATTCCGTGGAGGATACAGGCCAGGGGGTGAAGAAGGAGAATATCCCCTATATTTTCGATGCGTTCAGACGGGTGGATGAGAAGAAAAACCGTCACATTGAGGGGACCGGCCTGGGATTAAGCATTGTGAAACAGCTTGTGGAGCTGATGGGCGGCGAGATCAGCGTCAACAGTGTCTATACCAAAGGTTCTACGTTCCTTGTGACCCTGGAGCAGGATATTGTGGATGACAGTGAGCTGGGGACCTTTACGCTGGCTTCCCGTGTGAAGGTTCACGAAGGGGAGCAGTATCATCAGAGCTTTGAGGCTCCGGAGGCCCATATTCTTGTAGTGGATGACAATGACATGAATCTGATGGTGGTGCGCAAGCTGCTTGCGGAGACCCGGATCCAGATTGACACGGCGTCCAGCGGTGCCGAATGCTTAAAGCTTACCCAGAATCAGCATTACAATGGGATTTTGATGGATCACCTGATGCCGGAGATGGATGGAATTCAATGCTTTCACGCACTCCGCACACAGCCGGCCGGCTTGTGCCAGGATGTTCCGGTGATTGCACTGACTGCCAACGCGGGAAGTGATAACCAGCTTCTCTACCGGAAGGAGGGATTCAGCGGTTATCTGGCGAAACCGGTAAGCGGCGCTTTGCTGGAGGCCGGGGTGCTGAGCATCCTGCCGAAGAACCTGGTAAAGCTCAGCGAGATGGCAAGCCAGTCGGAGATTGGCAAGGAGGTGCTGATTTTTGACCAGGCCCAGCGGCGGCCTCTGGCTATCACCACCGACAGCGTCTGCGACCTGCCCCCGTCCCTGCTCCAAGCCTTTGGCATTGCAATCTGTCCCTATTTTGTTTGCACCGAAAAAGGGCGCTTTTTGGATGGGGAGGAACTGAAATCCGATGAGCTGCTGATGTACATGGCCCAAGGGAAAAACGGCTTTTCCCAGCCGCCGGAGGTGGAGGACTACGAGAACTTTTTTGCCCAGCGGCTGTCCGAGGCCCAGAATATCATCCATATCACCATGGCGAAGCACGCCAGCCAGGGTTACTTCAACGCCAAGGACGCCGCCCGCTCCTTTGAAAATGTCACTGTGCTGGATTCCGGGCACCTTTCCAGCAGCATGGGACTGATGGTGCTCTGCGCCGCCTCCATGGCGGAAAACCATGTCCCCAAGGATGAGATTGTAAAGGCGGTTAAGCGGCTGCGGCGGTATATCTCTTCGGACTTTATCATCGACAGCACCCATATGATGTGCCAGGCGGGACAGATTCCCAAGCGCATCAAAACCGTCTGCGACGCGCTGCTGCTACATCCAATCATATCGCTGCGAAAGAGCCGGATGGTGGTGAGCGGCGCGGGGATAGGGGATTTCGCCCATATGGCGAAAGGCTATGTCCGGCGGGTGTTCCGGGATTCCCGAAGCATCGACCGGCGGGTGCTGTTTATCACCTACGCCGGTATGGATGCGCAGCGGCTCCAGTATATTCAGGACCTGGTGCAGCAGCACGGACCCTTTGAGCGGATATACCTGCAAAAGGCCTCCTCCGCTATCGCCAGCAACTGCGGGCCAGGCACGTTCGGGCTGCTGTTTATGCGGAAAAACGACGCGGTGGTCCACCTTTCGGAGATGCCGGAATCCATCAAATAGCGCTCTGCCTCGCTTCGGCGGGGCATTTTTGCACACCCAAAATCCGGAAGGGCCTTTTACAAAGGGGGCAGAGGAGCGCCGGCGCCGGAGGGGCGGAAATTTCCTTTTGCCCCGGCTTCCTTTTTTTCCCGTTTTGTGGTATGATGTGCAAAGAACAAGGGACGAAAGAAGGGGGCTCCATGACCATCACCCGCCTGGGGGAGACTAAAAAGGGACGTTTTTCCGTTTTTGCGGACGGGGAGTTTCTCTTTTCGGTCCATAAGGATATTTTTCTTTCCCGAAAGGAGCTGGAGCTGGGCCGGGAGGTATCGGTGGAGCTTTTGGAGGAGATACGCCTGGAGGACGAGGCCTATTCCTGCAAGGAAAAGGCCCTCACCCTCCTGGAATATTCCGCCCACAGTGCCGGACGGCTGGCGGAAAAGCTTCGGCGCTTCTACCCGCCGGAAACGGTGGATATCACCATCGAACGCCTGGGGGAGCTGGGCCTTTTGGATGACCTGGATTACGGCCGGCGGCTGGCGGCGGACCTTCTGAACCTGCGGGGCTACAGCCTGGGGCGGGTGCGCCAGGCCCTGTTCCAGCGCCGTCTGGACCGGGAGACCATCGAGCAGGTGATGGAAGAGCTGGAGGATATCGACCAGGTGGGGCCCATTGTGGCCCTGGTGAAGAAAAAATATCTTTCGAAGCTCCGGGAGTGTCAGGGCCGTCAGAAGGTGGCTGCCGCCCTCCAGCGCCGGGGCTACGGCTACGACGAGATACGGGAGGCGCTGGCCCAGGTGCTGGAGGAACTGCCGGAGGACGAGGAGGAAGACGGGCTTATCTATGATTCAGAATAGCTTCCAAAAGGGGCTGGGGGATGGCACTCCCATCGGTCTGGGGTATTTCTCCGTCTCCTTCGCCTTCGGCATCTCGGCCGCGGCGGCGGGGGTACCGGTGTGGGGGGCGGCCCTCATCTCCATGAGCAACGTCACCTCCGCCGGGCAGTTTGCCGGTCTTTCCCTGATGGCTGCCGGGGCGTCCCTGGCGGAGCAGGCCCTCACCCAGCTGGTCATCAACCTTCGGTACGCCCTTATGTCCCTTTCCCTCAGCCAAAAGCTGGACCCGGCCATCGGCCTTTTGGAGCGGCTGCTGATGGCCTTCCTCAACACCGACGAGGTCTTTGCGGTGGCCTCCTCCCAGAAGGGGATGGTGGGCCGCCGGTACTATTACGGCCTGATGATTGCCCCCTACCTGGGGTGGAGCGCCGGGACGGTGCTGGGGGCGGCGGCGGGCTCCATCCTTCCTGAAGCGGCCCGTTCCGCCCTGGGCATCGCCATCTATGGGATGTTTTTGGCCATCATCATTCCCCCGGCAAAAAAGCATCCCGCTGTGCGGCGGGTGCTGCTGCTGGCCGTTTTCCTCAGCTGCCTAATCGCCTGGAGCCCTCTTTCCCAGGTAATCAGCAGCGGGTTTTCCATTATCCTCTGCACCCTCGCCGCCGCCGGGGCGGGGGCCTGGCTCTTCCCAAGGGAGGAGGCGGAGGGCCATGGACAATGAGCATCTTTGGCCGGACAGCAGCTGGCCTGGAGAGGAGCGTGTAAAAAATGCCAAATAATTTCCTCCTCCAGGTGGCGGTGATGGCGGCGGTCACCTACCTCATCCGGGCGGTGCCCCTGGCCCTTTGCCGGGGGCAGCTCCAAAGCCGCTGGCTGCGGGATTTCCTCTACTACGTTCCCTATGCGGTGCTGGGGGCCGTGACCTTTCCCACCGTCTTTTCCTCCACCGCCAGCCCCCTTTCGGCCCTCCTGGGAGTGGCGGTGGGGATTGCCCTAGCCTGGATGGAAAAGGGGCTGCTTACCGTCGCCGTTGCCGCCTGCGCGGCGGTGTTCCTTGCAGAGCGTTTTCTGTAAAGCCATAGACCTTTTCGCCACTATTCTGTGTTTCCACAGAACCCAAGGAGGTTTCTGAAGCCATGAAGCGTACTTTGATGGCCCTGGTCCTGCTCACCGCCCTGGTGGCCCTCTTTTTTGGACTGGCCCCCCTGGTGGGCTACCGCATCTTTAACCTGGGGGTGTTCCTCCTGCTCCTGTATGGGGTGGGGGCCATCCTTCTGCTTGTTTTTTGGGATGCCTTCCCGGATATGATGTTCCCCGGCTACCCCAAGGAGCAGTATCTTTGGTGGCGAATTACCCGGAGTATTTTGGCCGGGATACTGGCCCTGATGGTGGCAGGGGGGCTGTTTCTTTCTGCGCTGATGTTCCGGGCGGGGAAGATGAACCTTCCCCCGGAGGGGGAGGAGCCCACCACGCTGGTGGTGCTGGGCTGTCTGGTGCGGGAAAACGGCCCCAGCCTGATGCTCCGGCGCCGGGTGGAAACCGCCCTGGACTATCTCCGGAAAAACCCGGAGGCGGTGGTGGTGGTTTCCGGCGGCCAGGGGGAGGAGGAGCCCATGAGCGAGGCCCAGGCCATGGAGGAATATCTCCTTGCAAATGGTATAGAACAGGATAGAATATACAAAGAGGATAGGTCCACCAACACCCGGCAGAACATCGCCTTTTCGGCGGAGATTATCCGGACAGAGGCGCTGCCGGAGCGGCTGGTGACCGTCACCGATAGCTACCACCAGATGCGGGCGGGAATCTATGCCAGAACCCAGGGCTTTACAGAGGTGTACGGCTGTTCCAGCCGCTGTCCCTGGGGACTGCTGCCCTCCTATGGGGTGCGGGAGATGCTGGCTATTGGCCAGGCGGTAATATTGAATGGAGGCAGCTTATGGTAAAGGTGGGGATGGTATCCCTGGGATGCAGCAAAAACCAGGTGGACGGGGAGCGGCTGCTGGCCCTGTTGGGGGGCCGGGAATACCAGCTGTGCGCCGACCCGGCCCAGTGCCAGGTGGTGATTATCAACACCTGCGGCTTTATTGAGGACGCCAAGCAGGAGAGCATCGACACCATCCTGGAATTTGCCCAGGAGAAGGGCCGGGGAAGCCTGCGCTGTATTGTGGTCACCGGCTGCCTGGCGGAGCGCTACCGGGAGGAGCTGGCAAAGGAGATCCCCGAAGCGGACGTGGTGCTGGGCATCGGGAAAAACCACGAGATTGCCTCCGCCATTGAAAGGGCGCTGGCCGGGGAGCGGGTGCTGGCCTTTGGCGCCAAGGAGGAGCTTTCTTTGGAGGGGGAGCGGGTGCTGGCAAATCCCCCCTATTTCGCTTATATTAAGGTAGCGGAGGGCTGCGACAACCGGTGCAGCTACTGCGCCATCCCCCTGATTCGGGGTGGCTTCCGCAGCCGCCCCATGGAAAACATCCTGGAAGAGGTGCGGGGACTGGCGGTCCAGGGGGTTCGGGAGATAAACCTGGTGGCCCAGGACACCAGCCGGTACGGGTTGGATTTGTACGGAAAGTATAAGTTGCCGGAACTAATACGGGAAGTGTGTAAAATTGATGGGGTCCGGTGGGTGCGCATCCTCTACTGCTACCCGGAGCGCATCACCGATGAGCTGATTCAAACCATGGCGGAAGAGCCCAAGGTGGTAAAATACATCGACCTTCCCGTTCAGCACGGCAGCGGCAAGGTGCTGCGGGAAATGAACCGCCAAGGGGACCGGGAGAGCATCCTCCAGGTGCTCCGGCGCATCCGGGCCGGTATTCCCGGCGTGGTAATCCGCACCACCATGATTGCCGGCTTCCCTGGGGAGACAGAGGCGGATTTTGCAGAGCTTCAGGCCCTGGTGAGGGAGGCGAAATTTGAGCGCCTGGGGTGCTTTGCCTATTCCCAGGAGGAGGACACCCCCGCCGGAGAGCGGGAGGACCAGCTGCCGGAGGAGCTGCGCCGCCGCCGGGCAGACCTTATTATGGAGCAGCAGGCGCCCATCGCCTTCGCCTGGGCCCAAGGCTGCGTGGGACGGGAGCTGGAGGTGCTGGTGGAAGGCCGGGAGGATGGCCGGTACTGCGGCCGCAGCTATATGGACGCCCCGGATATTGACACCAAGGTGTATTTCACCGCAAAAAAGTCCTGCCGTCCCGGAGAGTTTTGCCGGGTGCGGGTCACCGGTGCGGAAGGCTATGACCTTTTGGGAGAGGAGGCCCTGTGATGAACCTGCCAAACAAGCTGACGACCCTTCGGATCGTGATGATTCCCCTGTTTTTGCTGGCCCTTTACCAGGACTGGTGGCTGGGGGCCCTGCTCCTGTTTGCCCTGGCCTCCCTCACCGACGCCCTGGACGGCCACATCGCCCGGAGCCAGGGGCTGGTTACCGACTTCGGCAAGTTTATGGACCCCCTGGCCGATAAGCTGCTGGTGACCTCCGCCCTGCTGGCCTTTGTGGAGCTTTTAAACGTTCCCGGATGGGTGGTGTTTCTCATCATTGGCCGGGAGCTGGCAATCACCGGCCTGCGGACCATCGCCGCTGGAAAAGGGATTGTGATGGCCGCCGACAAGTGGGGCAAGCTCAAGACCGTCAGCCAGATGGTGTGGATCTGCTATGGCCTTGTGATGGGTTTTTGCTTCCACAGCCTTTCCATCCATGGCGATACCGCCTGGGGGATGTTCTTCGCCTTCCAGGCGGGGATGGTGGTGGTGCTGTGTACCACCCTCTTTTCCGGCTGGAACTACCTTTGGAATAACCGCGGCCTTTTTAGTCAAATGAAGTAGGAGGGATATGCTGTGAAGGTATTCAATACGCTAAGCCGCAAGAAAGAAGATTTTATCTCCATGGAGCCGGAGAAGGTGAAAATGTACGCCTGCGGCCCCACCGTGTATAACTATATCCATATTGGAAACGCCCGGCCCCTCTGCGTCTTCGACGTGCTGCGGCGGTATCTGGAGTACCGGGGATACAAAGTCACCTTCGTGCAGAATTTTACCGATATTGACGACAAAATCATCAACAAGGCAAACGAGGAGGGCACCGATTATAAAACCATCAGCGAGCGGTACATCGCCGAATACAAGGTGGACGCCGCTGGGTTGGGGGTCCGGGAGGCCACCATCCACCCCAAGGCCACCGAGACGATGGAGAAAATCATCCAGACGGTGGAAGAGATTGTAGAAAACGGCTACGGCTATGTCCTGGATGGCAGCGTCTATTTCCGCTCCCGCCGTTTTAGGGACTACGGCAAGCTGAGCCACCAGCCCCTGGAGGAGCTGGACGCCGGCAACCGCATTGAGCTTACTGAGGGCAAGGAGGACAGCCTGGACTTTGTTCTTTGGAAGGCGGCAAAGCCGGGAGAGCCCAGCTGGGATTCCCCCTGGGGGCCGGGCCGTCCCGGCTGGCACATCGAGTGCACCGCCATGATTAAAAAGCACCTGGGGGAGCGGGGGATTGACATCCACTGCGGCGGACAGGACCTTATCTTCCCCCACCACGAAAACGAGATTGCCCAGGGGGAGTGCTGTGGAAAGCTGGGGGAGACCCCCTACGCCCGGTACTGGATGCACAACGGCTTCATCAATGTGGATAGCCGCAAGATGAGTAAAAGCCTGGGGAACTTCTTCACCGTCCGGGACGTGGCGGAAAAATACGGCTACGAGCCCATAAAGTTTATGATGATACAGGCCCATTACCGCAGCCCCATCAACTACACGGTGGAGGTCATCGAGCAGTGCAAGGCTGGGATGGAGCGGCTCTACACCTGCCGGGAAAACCTGGACTTTGCCCTGGAAAAGGCGGGGGAGGGGAACGATGCGGACTTCGCCGCCCAGGTGGAGGCTCGGCGGCAGCAGTTCATCCAGGCGATGGACGACGACCTGAACACCGCGGACGGTCTGGCGGCGGTGTACGAGCTGGCCAGGGACATCAACAGCTACATCGCCGCTCCCCGCGGCAAAGAGACCCTGGAGAATGCGGCGAAGGTGTTCGACGAGCTGTGCAGTGTGCTGGGCATCCTCTACAACCGCAAGGAGAAGGGCAGCCTGGACCAGGAGATTGAAGAGCTGATCGCCCAGCGGCAGCAGGCCCGCAAGGAGAAGAACTTTGCCCTGGCGGACCAGATTCGGGACGGTCTGAAGGTGCGGGGCATTGTGCTGGAGGACACCCCCCAGGGGGTGAAGTGGCACCGGGCGGAGTGAGGAGACGGGGGTTTCTTCCAGTTTTCTTGCAAAGGAAAAAGCGCCAGAACATCGGCCAAAAGGAAAAGAGAAAAGACAGCCGGGGTTTTCACTCTGGCTGTCTTTTTGTCTGGGCGCAGTGGCCCCAGGCGGCAAAAGGTCCCGCCTGCCCTACCGGCTTTTTCCAGTCCGGGGGAACCATCCGGAAAGAGTGGCCCTTTCCAGAATGTGCTCTTCCGCCACCTCCAAAAACCGCCGTTTTCCCGTGGAGGGCGGCAGCTCCAGGCGGCAGTCCAGGGCCAGGAGGGTAAAGCGGTAAAGGTGCCGCCGCCACCGGGGCGGCTTGGGACCGGCGTAGCGGCGGGGACCGTAGGCGGTCCCCTGGGAGGCGGTACACCCCAGCACCTCCACCGCTCCGCCAGGGGCAATGCCCTCCGGGATATGCTCCGCTACCGGCAGGTTCCAGATGAGCCAGTGGGGGAAATCCCGGAAGAGGGGGTGGGAGGTATCCTCCAGGAGGATAGACAGGGAGACGCTCCCCTCCGGGATGCCCTTAGCGGTGAAGGGCGGGGAAAGGTCCTCCCCGCGGCCGGTGTGCCTTGTTGGGATGATGCCCCCCTCCGGGAAGGCGGGGCTGTGCAGGGTTAGCATAGGGTCATTCCTCCTTCTGGAATACCGCAATCATATTGCTGTTGGGGAAGGGCAGCTCCCTGCCGTCCTCCCCGGTGATGCGCACCCGTTCCGCCAGGTGCACCACATACCCCGGCTGGAGGTACTGGGTGAAATACACCAGCCGCAGCCCTGGCCCGCCGGGGGCAGAAAGCGCCGCCGCCAGCTGCTGCCAGTCCTCCTGGGAATAGTAGCCGTACCACTCCTCCACCTCGAAGGGGAGGGATTCCCTCCCCCAGGTGACGGTATACAGCAGCTCCATCATGGAGTTTTGGGGCAGGCGGTAGAGGTGGGGAATGCCGGTCTCCTTTGGGGTTTGGGCCAGCAGAGGGAACCCCTGGAACTGCCGCAGATAGTCCTGGGCCAGCGCCTCCAGCTCCTCGTCCAGAAATTCCAGCAGCACCGGTGGGTTTTGCTCCGCTGCCACCCCGTCCCGGATGATGACCCGCCCGCCAGGGGAGAGCAAAGCGGAGGCGGTTTCCAAGATTTTGGGGATGACCGCCTTGTTGAACCGCCGCCCCTGGTAGGGGGTGTAGGAGAAAATTTCGTGGATGATGGAGCAAAAGACGATGGTATCAAAAGATCCGGTTTCCTTGGGGTCCAGGGCCAGAAAATCCCCATGGAGCACCTGCCAGGGGAGGCCCTCCGCCTCCGCCCGCTGCCGGAGGCGCTGACACACCTCGGCAGAGATATCCGCCCCTGCCAGGACGCACCGGGGGCGCTCCCTGCCGATGAGCTCCAGCAGGACGCCCCCACCTGGTCCCACGTCCAGCACCCGGCCGCCATCCTGGATGAAATCCAGCAGCCGGCGTTTGTCATCGGCGGCGTTGTTCATATGGGCCAGATATTGCTCCTCGTTTCCCACCCGCGCAAAGATATCCGGCCGGTAGCCCAGCTGGTCGAAGACCGCCAGAATGGCCCGGTTGTGGGTGATATCGGACATCACCAGCGCCTGGTAGAACTGGTCGATGGCCTCCCCGATGGGGGTGAGGCTGGTTTGGAGGGCAATTTCCTCCCCGGACCGGGCAAAGGAAAAGGCGATGTGGCCGGTGGGGGAAAGACGGCCGGTGGCAATGGCCCGCTCCACCATGGCTAGGATGCAGTGGTTGGTGCGCCGCTCCCCAAAGGCGGCTTCGGCTGTAGCGTAAAAATAAAGGCGCTCCTGGAGGCTTTTGAGGGAGAGCATCGGCCCCGGATGCCAGCTCAGGAAGGTTTCGGCGGGGGAGCGGACTGGCGGCTCCTCCAGGGGGAGGGAGGCGGCCAAAGCGTCCAGAAAAGCAGGTCCCCGCAGGGTTCCCATGGCCCGCAGCACCCCGTCGGCATACCACAGGTCCCGCCTTTGAAGAAGCTCCTCCGCCTGGGGGGAAAGGCGCACCGGCCCGCCGCAAAGGCGCTCCGCCCGCCGGGCAGGGGAGAGGGCGGGGAACCGTTGTCCCGCCGCCAGGGCGCCCAAGGCATTGCAGCAGTGCTCTGCCAACTGGGGGGATACCCCCGCCAGCACGCACCGCGAAACCAGGGCCAGCTCCCGGCAGAAGCGGGAAAAGGGATACCCGCTTTTCTGGCAAAGGCTTTCCAGCTCCGCCAGTCCTTCCAGGGATGCAAAGGGCTGGGTACCGCTCCCTGGGGAAATCTCCCCCTGGAGGTACTGCCCCAAAGCCCCGTGGAGCCGAATCAGCAGGGAAACCGCCCCCTCCTCTTCCGTGGGAGGCCGCCCCAGGCTCATAAGGTACAGAAGGGCGGAGCCTTCCCCGTGGTCCACCAGGGAAATGCCCTGCTCCTGCCACCGCTCCCGCTCCCTGGGCATTCCGCCTTTGGCGGCCTCCGCCCAGCAGAGGACCAAAGCGGCGGTGTTCCGCTCCTCTTCGCTCCAGTTCCCAGCGGCACAATCCAGATGCTCCAGGGTGCGCCGGGTGTATTGGAGGCTCTCCCGGCTGTCTATACCGGCAAGATGGGAGTAGCGGGCCCGGTTATAGTCGTTCTGCCGGGTGGCGTAGAGATACCGTAGCCAAAGGAGGTCCGGCCGCCCCTTCCAAACCCCCATGTCCCCGCCTTCCGCCCGCCCGATGGCCTCCAAGGCCTGGCGGCACCGGTCCTTTCTCATGGAGCAATCCCCCTTAATCCTGCATTTCCGTTGGTTTCATTATAGCGCAGGGGTGTGGTAAAGGCAAGGCCGGCATGGGCTGCGCCCGGCCTTCTTTTGCTTCTTTCGAAACCGGCGTGCCGCCGGTGTCCCGCCCTACCTGGCCTTCGGCCTTACTTTTTTCAGAAATCCCGGCGAGTGCCTGGAGACTAGGCCTATTTTATGCTATAATAGCGGGGAAGAACAACAAGTTTAAGGAGAGCTTCGCCTATGGCAGAGATACAAAAGCTGATAATTGCCGACGCCCACGCCCATATCTTCCCCGGAAAGATTGCAGAAAAAGCGGTGGGCGCCATCGGTGCCTTTTACAGCATCCCCATGCAGCACCCCGGTTCCCCGGAGGCCCTGCTGGAAAGCGGAAGGGCTATCGGAGTGCGAAAATATCTGGTTTGCTCCACCGCTACCCGGCCGGGACAGGTGGTATCCATCAACGATTTTATCCGGGAGAGCTGCGCCGTCCACCCGGAATTTGTGGGGTTCGGCACCCTCCATCCCAGCTTTCCGGACATCCCTGGGGAGATTCGGCGTATCCGGGAGATGGGCCTGCGGGGGGTGAAGCTCCACCCGGACTTCCAGCAGTTTTCCATTGATGACCCTGCTGCCTTCCCCATCTACGAGGGCTGTGCCGAAGGGGGGCTGCCCATCCTCTTTCACACCGGGGATGATCGGTACGATTGGTCCGCCCCCGCCCGGATGGCGGTGGTGGCGAAGAGATATCCTGCCCTTATCTGCATCGCCGCCCACTTTGGAGGCTATAACCACTGGCAGGATGTGGAGCTGTACCGGGATTTGCCCAACGTCTTCTTCGATACCAGCAGCACCCTTTTTAAGCTCCCCCAGGAGCGGGCCCTCGCCCTCATCGAGACCATGGGCCCCCAGCGCTTCTTCTTCGGCACCGATTTCCCCATGTGGGACCACCGGGAGGAGCTGGAGCGCTTCCTGGCTCTGGGGCTCCCGGCGGAGGCGCGGGACGCCATCCTGTACCGGAATTTCCAGCGGGTTTTTGAGGTGGCGGTATGAGGGAGCTGGAGAGCCTGCCCCCTTTGCTGCTGGAGTGGTACGGCCGCTGTGCCCGGATCCTCCCCTGGCGAAGCGAGCCCACCCCCTACCGGGTATGGGTGAGCGAGGTGATGCTCCAGCAAACCAGGGTGGAGGCGGTGCGGCCCTACTTCCTGCGGTTTATGGACGCCCTGCCGGATATCCCCGCCCTGGCCGCCTGCCCGGAGGATGTGCTGCTGAAGCTGTGGGAGGGGCTGGGGTACTACAGCCGCGCCCGGAACCTCCAAAAGGCGGCCCAAAGGGTGGCCGGGGAATACGGCGGAGCGCTTCCCGCCTCCTTTGAGGCGCTGCGGAGCCTGCCGGGCATCGGGGATTACACAGCAGGGGCTATCGCCTCCATCGCCTTCGGCCTCCCCTGCCCGGCAGTGGATGGCAACGTCCTGCGGGTTCTTTCCCGCGTCACCGCCAGCCGCCGGGATATTGCCAGTCCCCATGTAAAAAAGGAGATGAGCCAGGCCATTGCCGCCATCCTTCCGGACCGGCCGGGGGATTTTAACCAGGCGCTGATGGAGCTGGGGGCCTGTGTCTGCCTCCCAGGGGGGGAGCCCCTCTGTGGGGATTGCCCTGTGGCGGGGGTTTGCCGGGCCAGGGAGCTGGGCCTTGTTAAAGAGCTGCCGGTGAAGGCCCCCAAAAAGCCCCGGCGGGTGGAGGAGCGGACCATCCTGGTGGTGCGGGATGAAAAAGGGCGCATCGCCCTGCGCCGCCGCCCTTCTCCCGGCCTTCTGGCGGGGATGTGGGAGCCGGTGAACCTTTTTGGCAGGCTGGACCGGGGACAGGTGACAGACGCCCTTTTGGAGATGGGGCTTTTGGTCCGCTCCCTCCAATCCCTGCCGGATTCCCGCCATATCTTCAGCCATGTGGAGTGGCAGATGAGCGGCTGGGAGGTCACGGTCACCGGTACAGGCAAGGGGGAGGCGGGCCTTCGATGGGTCACCGGGGAGGAGCTTTCCAGGGATTGCCCCCTGCCCTCCGCCTTCCGGGCTTATCTGTAAAAAATACTTAGTAAAACAACATAAAGCCCCCGGCCATAGAAGGCTGGGGGCTTTTGGTTAAAAGGCTACCTTCAGCAGCAGGGCCACACCGCACAGAAGAAGGACGCAGGGCACATAGACATACCGTCCCAGGCAATGCCACCAGAGGCCGGGGGCCTTTTTGGAGCCGCGGTGGATCTCCTTCAGCAGTTCCTTCCGGGGGAAGATCCAAAACCAGGAGACAGCCCCCAGCGCCGCGCCGATGGGGATGATGTAGATGGAAACTACGTCCATCCAGGGACCCCACTTGTAAATCGGCTCCATATGCAGCCCGATTCCTAGGCAGATTACACAGAGAATCCCCAGCATCACCCGGCGGTCCAGACGGGGGAACCGGTGGAGAAGGGATTCCCCCACCGCCTCGAACATATTTTGCAGGGAGCTGACGCCGGCAAACACCATGGCAATATAAAGGATTATGGCAAAGAGCCGCCCCAGGGGGATGCTTTGCAGGATTCGGGGCAGGGTGACAAAGAGCAGGGAGGGCCCCGCTCCCACATCCAGGCCGTAGGCGAAGCAGGCCGGGATAATCACCAGCGCCGCCACAAGGGCCGCAATGGTGTCAAAGAGGGCGGTCCGCCTGGCCAAAGCCGCCGCGTCCTCCTTTTCCCCCAAATACGCCCCATAGACAATCATCCCGCTGCCTGTGATGGAGAGGGAAAAGAGGGCCTGTCCCATGGCCCAGATCCACACCATAGGCTCCAAGAGCTCCTCCCACCGGAAGGAAAACAGGTAGCGGTAGCCCTCCGCGGCGCCGCGCAGCAGGGCCACCCGCACAGCCAGTATCGCAAAGATCAAAAAGAAGAGAGGCATCATCACCTTGTTGGTCCGCTCAATGCTCCGGGCCCCCAGCAGCAGGGTCAGCAGGGTTCCGGCTACCACCACCACGTGGAAGGGGATAACCGAATATTCCGCCAGGGAAAAGGACTCAAACCACACGCCGGTGTCCACCTTCATCAGGCTTCCCCCCAGCGAGGCCGCAAAGCCCTTCAGCACATAGGCGATGATCACCGCGTAGCCGATGGCGATGCACATGGAACCGGCCAGAGGCAGCCAGCCCACAAGGGCTCCCCACCGCCCCAAAGCCGGTTTCCGGCGCGTCCAGGCCATCTCGTAGGTGCCCAGGGTGCCGGTGCGGGCCCGGCGTCCCATGGCGTATTCGGCGGAAAGCCCCACGGTGCTAAAAAGCAGAATAAAAATCAGGTAGGCCACCAGGAAGGCGCCGCCGCCGTTGCTGCCCACCTTGGCCGGGAACCCCCACACGTTAGCCATTCCCACCGCGGAGCCTACTGCCGAAAGGACAAACCCCCAGCTGCTGGTAAACTGCCGGTGCTTCTTTTCTGCGCCCATAAAAAACCCTCTTATCCTCTGCCCGCCTGCCGCGGAGGGCAAAAGGATCCTTCCCATCGTTTTCTTGTTATTAGGATAGCGGCTCCCTAAAAAAATGTCAATAGAGCCAGAAGATAAACTGTCCCCGCCAGGCCTTTTGGGCGGGGGGGCCTTTTGGGGCGGCCTGTAAAATCCTGCATTCTGGTTTGAGAGAATCCGCCAGGACTTGCAGATTTTCCAGCCTTTCCGGCATATGTTTATGGAAGAAAGGAGTGGAAATCTATGTATCTCAGCCTTGTGTGGGCCGCCCTTTGCAACCTTCTTTACTTTGCCCTCCATGTCACCTATTCCGGGAGCTTCCCCAAACCCCTCACCCCCCGCCAGGAGCGGGAGTGTTTGGAGAAGATACGGCAGGGGGACCTGGCGGCCAAAAATATGCTTATTGAGCACAATCTGCGGCTGGTGGCGCACATTGTCAAAAAGTATTACGCCATTTCCGGGGAGCAGGAGGACCTTATTTCCATTGGGACCATCGGGCTTATTAAAGCGGCGTCCACCTTCGACTATGAGAAGTCGAAAAAATTCTCCACCTATGCAAGCAAGTGCATCGAGAACGAGGTTTTGATGCACTTTCGCTCCCGCCGCAAGAGCGCCTCGGATGTGAGCCTCAGCGAGCCGGTGGACACCGACCGGGAGGGGAACAGCCTTACCCTGATGGATATTATGAGCGAGGAAATCGACATGGTGGGGCAGATTGACCTTCAGCTGAAATCCGCCCAGCTGCGGCAATACATCGAATCCTTCCTGGACGATAGGGAGCGGGAGATTATCGCCTTGCGGTACGGCCTGGGAGGGCGGCGGCCCCTGACCCAGCGGGAGGTGGCAAAACGCCTCGGCATCTCCCGCAGCTATGTCAGCCGTATTGAAAAAAAGGCGGTGGAGGTGCTGCGCTGGCAGTTCATGTCCAGCTCCCCTGGGGAGTTTGGGGAGCACAGCGGGGGATAGAAGAGAGGGGAGTGCCCAAATTAAATTTGCTGTATTATGGGAACCCTTGCCGTTCTTCTTTTTGCTTCTTTTTCTTCTTTCGCAAGAAGAAAAAGAAGGCTGGGCTACCGCCTAGACTGACATAAATTGGACACTCCCCCAAGATACCCCTTGACAGCGCGGGGGCTCCTATGCTATGCTGTTTTACATCCACATAAAGTCAGGAGTTGGGAATTTGAGAAAGTAATTTGTTCCAAAAACGGTACGCAGCCGGTAGGTTGGGTTTTGTCCCGGCCTTTTTTCCGGCGTGCCGCAGATTCGGAGCAAATGGCTTTCCCAGATTCCCGGCTTTTTTTCTGTCCTCGCTCTTTGACAGTGGCTCTATCCACGGCTAAGGAAGGGGCGGACAGCCAGCTGCCGGGAGGGAACTCTGCGGCAGTTTTTTGTTGTTTGGGGCGGTTTTCTTGCCGCCCCAGGGAGGTATCTGCCATGTCTCAAATATCCATCCAAAACCTTTCCTTTACCTACCCAGGCTCCTATCTGCCGGTGTTCCAGGGGCTGTCCCTTTCCCTGGATACCCGGTGGAGGCTGGGGCTGGTGGGGCGCAATGGCCGGGGGAAAACCACCTTGCTCCGGCTTCTGTCCGGGGAGCTGGCCCCAGATGGCGGCTCCACCCTTCTCTGTCCCGCAGCCACCGATTATTTCCCCTTCCAGGTGCCGGATGAAAGCCTTCCCGCTTTGGAGGCGGCCCAGGAGGCGGTGGCGCCCTTCCGGGCCATGGAGGCGGAGATGGAGCGCCTGATTGAAGAGGGGAGCCAAGAGGCCCTCCAGCGGTACGGGGATGTGCAGGAGCAGTACCAGGAAGCGGGGGGCTATGTCATCCAGGAGCTGCTCCGGCGGGAAGCCGGCAAGCTGGAAATTCGGGAGGGGGCGCTGGAGCGGCCCTTTTCCAGCCTCTCCCCAGGGGAGCGGGTAAAGCTGCTGCTGGCGGTGCTCCTGCTGCGTCCCAGCCGGTTCCTGCTGATTGACGAGCCCACCAGCCACCTGGATGTCCGGGGCCGCCGGGTGGTGGGGGAGTACCTGGCCCAGGGGGGCAAGGGCTTCCTGCTGGTGAGCCACGACAGAGACTTTTTGGACGCCGCCACCGACCACACCCTGGCCCTGAACCGGACCAGCGTCCAGCTGCTCCAGGGGAATTACTCGGTTTGGGAGGGGGAGAAGGAGCGCCAGGATGCCCTGGAGCTGGCCCGGCGGGAAAAGCTGGTGCGGGAGGTATCCCGCCTGGAGGAGGCAGCCCGGCGGACCTCCGGCTGGTCGGACGCCCTGGAATCCACCAAAAAAGGGCTGGGCCAGGACAGCGCCAGCGGCCTGCGTCCCGACCGGGGGCACATTGGGGCCAAGTCCGCCCGGATGATGAAACGGGCCAAGGCCATCGACTCCCGCCGCCAGGATGCGTTGGAAGAGAAAAAATCTCTCCTGAAGGATTTGGAGGAGACCGAGACGCTGAAGCTCCATATCCTGCCTGCCCGGCGGAGCCTTTTGCTCCGGGCGGACGGCCTTTCGGCGAATTACGGCGCCGGGCCGGTTTTCCCGCCGGTTTCCTTCCAGCTGGCGCCAGGGGAGCGGCTGGCCCTCACCGGTCCCAACGGCTGCGGAAAATCCACCCTCCTGGGGCTTCTGCGGGGTGCTAGCATCCCCCACACCGGGGAGCTTTGGCTTCCTGGGGAGCTGGTGATTTCCCACCTGCCCCAGGATTGCTCCGGCCTTTCCGGTTCCCTGGAGGATTACGCCAAGGCCCAGGGGGTGGACGGGGACCTGCTGCGGGCCATCCTGCGCAAGCTGGATTTCCCGCGGGAGCTGCTGGCCCTGCCCATGGAGGGCTACAGCCAGGGCCAGAAGAAAAAAGCCGCCCTGGCCGCCAGCCTGGCCCGTCCCGCTCATCTTTTCCTGTGGGACGAGCCCCTCAATTACATCGACCTTCTTTCCCGCCGCCAGCTGGAGGAGCTTCTTCGTACCGCCGCCCCGGCCATGGTGCTGGTGGAGCACGATAGCCGTTTTGTCCGGCAGGTGGCTACCAAGGAGCTGGCCCTGGGCCAGGGATAGGGGAGAGGCGGCATGAAAATTTCTGGAGGGGCTGGAAATTTTAGAACAAGCTGATATACTATATAAGCAGTAAGATTTATCTGGAGGACGGCTATGGTATTCAGCAGTATCTTGTTTCTGTTTCGCTTCTTCCCAGTGGCGATGGCGGTCTATTATCTGGCCCCCCGCCGGTATAAAAATCTGGTGCTTCTAATCGAAAGCCTGATTTTCTACTCCTGGGGGGAGGTGCGGTATTTTCCCATTATGGTGGCCTCCATTCTGGTGGACTACATCGCCAGCAACGGCATCCAGAAGCACCGGGGGAATAAAACCGCCTGCCGGGCCTTTCTCACCCTTTCGGTGGTCTTCAATTTGGGGATGCTGGGCTTCTTCAAGTACACCAACTTTCTTTTAGGGAACCTGGGGTCGCTGACAGGGCTTTCCCTCCCCACCCTCTCCCTCACCCTGCCCTTGGGCATCAGCTTTTACACCTTCCAAACGATGTCCTATACCATCGACGTCTACCGGGGGAAGGTTCCGGCGGAGAAAAACATCATCGACTTTGGCGCCTTTGTGGTGCTCTTCCCCCAGCTTATCGCCGGGCCCATCGTCCGGTACACCGATGTGAACCGGGAGCTGAAAAGCCGCGTTATCACCCTGGCGGATGTCCAGGAAGGCATTGATATCTTCATCCGGGGATTGGGGCGGAAGGTTCTTATTGCCAACAACATCGGCGCCCTTTGGACCGAGGTTTCCGCCATGAACTTTGACGCCATCTCCACCCCCCTGGCCTGGCTGGGCATCCTGGCCTACACCTTTCAGATTTACTTCGATTTCTCCGGCTATTCCCAGATGGCTATTGGTCTGGGGCGGATGCTGGGCTTTCGTTTCCCCCAGAACTTTAACGACCCTTACATCGCCAAAAGCGTCACCAGCTTTTGGCGGCGGTGGCATATGACCCTGGGCTCCTGGTTCCGGGAATACCTTTATATCCCCCTGGGGGGCAACCGCTGTACCTTCCCCCGCCAGGTCTTTAATCTCTTTGTGGTGTGGGCCGCCACCGGCCTGTGGCATGGGGCCAGCTGGAACTTCGTGCTGTGGGGGCTTTATTTCTTCGTCTTCCTGGTGCTGGAAAAGCTCTTTCTCCTTTCCCATCTGGAAAAGAGCCGTCTTTTGGGCCATGTCTACCTGCTCTTTTTGGTGGTGATCAGCTGGGCCATCTTCGCCATCACCGACTTTGCCGCCCTGGGGCGTTTCCTCACCGCCATGTTCTCCTTCCGGGCCGGGGGCGAGTGGGTCTACTACCTGCGCAACTACGGCGTCACCTTTCTGCTGGCGGCGGTCCTTTCCACCCCCCTCCTGGCACAGCTGGAGGCCCGGTGGGGCAGGCGGCTGGGATGGCTGAAAAATCTCAGCCTGCTGGTGGTGCTCATCGCCAGCATCGCCTACCTGGAGGACGCCACCTATAACCCCTTCCTCTACTTCAGATTTTAATGAAAGGAGCGTGTACCCCATGAAGCTGAAAAAATTTTTGCGGGAGTACCCCCTCCTGCTGCTCTTCGCCCTGGTGATGGGAGGACTGTTTCTTCTGGACCTCTGCTTTACCAGCAACCCCTACAGCGAGCTGGAAAACCGCAAGCTGAAGCAAAAGCCCGTCTTCTCCCTGGAATCCCTGGTGGAAAACCGCTACACCAAGGAGTACGAGGAATATATCAACGACCAGTTTGTGGGCCGGGACCAGTGGATTACCCTAAAGTCGGTCTTTGAATCCGCCCTGGGCAAGACGGAAAACAACGGGGTGGTGTACGGGGCGGACCGGTACATCTATAACAAGCTCCTGGATCCCGCCCTGGGGGAGAACCGCCAGAACGGCGCCGGTTTTGGGGGGGACGGCTTGGATACGCCCGCCCTGCCGGTGGTAAACGCCGCCCAGCTGGGGCGCAACATCGGTTTTCTGAATACCTTTGCCGTCACCTATCCGGGGCATATTACCGCCGCCATCGCCCCCAATTCCTACGGTATCCGGCCGGAGGGCCTGCCGGCGGGGCTCTCCAACGTGGAGCAGCAGGGGGCAATCGGGGCGCTGTACCGCCAGTTTACAGGGGATGACCTTTCCACCCTGGACCTGGTGACCCCCTTGCGGGAGGCGGCAAAGGAGCGGCAGGTCTCCTACCGCACCGACCACCACTGGACCACAGAGGGGGCCTGGGTGGGCTACCAGGCCTACTGCGAATCCCGCAACCTCCCTTACGTCACCCTGGAGGAGCTGGCCCCCCTGCGCCGGGAGGAGCCGGGCTTTTTGGGCACCTACTACAACAAAAGCAAGAACTTTAACGCCCTGCCGGATACCCTGGTGTGGTATGATATCCCGGTGGAGGATGTGACCATCGACGGGGAGCGCACCGTCCTCCAGACGGACGGCTCACAGGCGGAGGTCACCGGCCTTTACCAGCTGGAAAAGCTCCAGACACGGGATAAATATGCCGCCTTCCTCTACGGCAATAATGGACTTACCGTTATAAAGAGCGGGAACAACAAGGCCCATCGGGAGGGGGAGACCAGCCGGGTGCTGCTGGTGAAGGACAGCTACGGCAACTGCCTGGCCCCCTTCCTCACCTACAGCTACGATGAGGTGTGGGTGGCGGACCTGCGGAACATGACCTTCAAGGTCAGCGAGGTCCTGGCGGAAAACCAGTTTGATGATGTGCTGATTCTCTATAACTTCGACACCTTCCAGGAGGATCGCAACTTCTCCCGCATCACCTATTAGCTGGGCCGGGCCGGCCGGCTCCCAGACGGGAGGATGCGTTATGACAACGAGAGAGAATGTGCTCCGGTACGCCCTGGAGCAGTTTGGGACCCAGCCGGAGTACCTCTGGCCCAAATCCCCAAACGATGGGGTGCTGCGGCACCAAAGCGGCGCCAAATGGTACGGCGTCCTGATGAATCTCCCCCGCCAGAGGCTGGGAATCCCCGGCGAGGGGACGGTGGATATCCTGAACCTGAAGTGCGGCCCTGTGCTGCTGGGCTCCCTTCTGGGAAAGGAGGGCTACCTTCCCGCCTACCATATGAGCAAGGGGAACTGGGTGAGCATCCGCCTGGACGGCACAGTGCCGGAGGAGGATATCTTCTGGCTGCTGGGCATTAGCTACGACCTCACCAGACCGAAAGGACGGAAAAAGCCATGAACGACATCAAGATGCAGCTTTCCACCAGCGGGCCAGGGATTGCCCTCTTTTCCCCAGGGATGACCACCGGCATCCCGGAGGGAAGCAACTTTTTGATGGAAGAATTTGTCCGCCCGGAGGACATCGGCCGCCATGTGCGGGCCGGGGATGTCACCGCCTTCTGCACCGGCAGCCCTGGGAACTACCACCTGCGCTTTTTGGGGGGCTACCCGGACGAGGAGACCGGCGGGGAATACCCGGTGGCTCTCCGCCTGGGGGTGGAGATTCGGGGCGGGGAGATTTGGGTCACCGATCTCTTTTGGCTTTCGGACTTCCCCAAAAGCTGCCCGCCAGACCAGGTGGTGAAGCTGCCGGACGGCTTCTACCATGTCACCGTCCTCACCCGGAAGCCGGAATCCGGCCGCTGGGGGGATGACCAGACCATCCTTATCTACCTCCAGCCCCTGCCGGAAATGCCCCAGCTGATGTGGCAGGGGGCGCCGCTGCTGCTCCCTTCGGAGGAATGGTGAATACCCAAAGGCAGAGGGGAAGAGGGGCGGAAAACAGCTTGACGATGAGACTGTACATAAAAAATAGACAGAGCAGCTGGTGTGTTGTTTTGTTTCTTCTGTGCCTGCTTGCCCGGTGTGCGGAATACTTCGGGCTTCGGACAGACCAAACGCTCCTTGGGGAAAATATTCTGCACAAGGTGTTTGGAATCGCCGCGCTGGCGGTGCTGCTAAAGATGGCAGGGCGCCCTTGGAGCGACATCGGTTTCCGGAAGGAGCGCTGGATAGAAAACCTCCGAAAGGGCTTGCTTCTTGGGGGCCTTTGCTTCGCTGTTTCCTATGGGGTTGAGCTGGCGCTTCTTGCAGCCCAGGGTGTCCCTGCCCGGCTGGAGCTTTACGTCAGCGGATTCTCCCTAACCGGTGCCTCCGCCAAAAACCAGGGGACTACCTTCTTTCTCCTCTGCCTTTTTGTTAATCTTGTCAATGTGTGGATGGAGGAGGGCATCTTCCGGGGACTGTTTATCAAAGCGTTCGCTGCAAGATGGTCTTTTAGGGTGTCCAATCTGGTAGCCGCCGCTTTGTTTGGCGTGTGGCACCTGGTGATGCCGCTGAGGAGCTACCTGGATGGCGAAATGACCTTTGGGGCGATGGTTGGAATGGGGTGCGGATACCTGGTTCTTTCGGGGCTGATGGGGGTGAAATGGGGCCTTCTTTACCGTGGGACAGGGAGCCTGTGGGCGGGAATTGGCGACCACCTGTTTAACAATACAATTGCGACCAATATGCTCCATGTGGTCACCGCAAACGGCGCCGATGAGTGGCAGATTCTCCGGGTCCTTCTGGCCCAGCTCCTGTCCTTCGGCCTTGTATGGATTTTGTACCGTCAAAAAGGGCGGCGGGAGAAAGCCTCCGGCGGTGGTTGATTTCTCCCCAAAGCTGTGTTATAGTAAAGCAACAAAGCAAATGAAAAAGGAGCTGCTGTGTCATGAACCCGACCCGTGAAAAAGCCTGGGAGCTTCTCACCCAGTACAACGAAAGCGATTCCCTGCAAAAGCACGCCCTGACGGTGGAGGGTGTAATGCGCCACTTTGCCGGCCTTTACCCTGGGGAGGACCCGGAGCTTTGGGGGGTGGTGGGGCTGCTCCACGACCTGGACTACGAAAAATACCCAGAGCAGCACTGTGTGAAGGAGCAGGAGATTCTCCGGGAGGCGGGAGCCGACGAGGTGATTATCCGGGCCACCGCCAGCCACGGCTACGGCCTCTGCTGCGACATTGAGCCCCAGTCCCAGATGGAAAGGGTGCTCTTCACCATTGACGAGCTTTCCGGCCTCATCACCGCCGCCGCCCTGATGCGCCCTTCCCACAGCGTTATGGACATGGAGCTGAAGAGCGTGAAAAAGAAGTTCAAGGACAAGCGCTTTGCTGCCGGGGTCAACCGGGAGGTGATACTCCAGGGGGCAGAACGCCTGGGGATGGACCTGGACACTGTTATCACCGAGACCATCAAGGGGATGCAGGAGGTGGCGGAGGCCATCGGTTTGGGGATGGCCCAGTAATCCGGTTGTCATCTCCCGAAAAAAAGCCTTGAGTTTTCCGGTGGAACTGTGTATAATAGGGAAGAGCCGGTCTGTGGCAGGGGCCGGCTCCCCAGCCAACCAAAGGATAGACAAGCAGGGGAATGCTTTGTGCCATGCGGTGAACCGGCCCTGTGCGACGCGGCGTCGTGAACCATGTCAGGCGGGGAACCGAGCAGCATTAAGCGATGTCCTGCGGGTGCCGCAGCAAGCCGGTTTCCGCATGGCAGAGGGTATTCCCTTCCTCCCCCCAATTGGGGGAGAGGGTGTCTGTCCTTTTTTGGTAGCCGATTATAAGGAGGTGGAGCGCCCCCATGTATCAGGCCCTTTACCGCAAGTGGCGGCCCCAGAGCTTTGAGGATATGGTGGGGCAGGAGCCTATCACCACCACCCTGAAAAACGAGATTCGCCAGGGCCGCCCCGCCCACGCCTATCTGCTGGTGGGTAGCCGGGGCACCGGCAAGACCAGCTGCGCCCGGCTTATTGCAAAGGCGGTGAACTGCCTTTCCCCACAGGACGGGAACCCCTGCGGGACGTGTGAAATCTGCCGGGGTATTGACAGCGAGGACATTCTGGATGTGGTGGAGATTGACGCCGCCAGCAACAACGGGGTGGACAGCATCCGGGACCTGCGGGAGGAGACCAACTTCCTCCCCAATATCGCCAAATACCGGGTTTACATCATGGATGAGGCCCATATGCTCTCCCAGGGGGCGGTGAACGCCCTCCTTAAGGTGCTGGAGGAGCCGCCGGAGCATGTCATCTTTATCCTGGCCACCACCGAGATTCAGAAGATGCTCCCCACTATCATCTCCCGGTGCCAGCGGTTCGATTTTCGCCGCATCCCCAGCGCGGCCATCGCCGGCCGCCTCGCCTATGTGGCGGGGGAGGAAGGCTTTTTGCTGGAGCCGGAGGCAGCGCAGCTTATCGGGCGGCTGGCCGACGGCGGGATGCGGGACGCCCTGTCCCTTCTGGACCTCTGCCGGGCCCACAGCCCGGAGGTGACGGTGCGCACCGTCAGCGAGGCGGCGGGGCTGGTGGCCCAGGATTATCTCTTTGACATCGCCGCAGGGGTGGCAAAGGGGGAGCTTTCCCAGGTGATAGATCTCATCGCCGCAGTGGGGGGGCAGGCGGTGGAGTACGATCGCCTTTGCTCCCAGCTGGCGGGGCACTTCCGAAATCTTCTGATGATTCACTCCTCCAAAAAGCCGGAGGAGCTTATCCTCTGCCTGCCGGAGACCCTGGAGCGTTACCGGCTCCAGGCAAAGGATTTTTCTCCGGCCCGGCTTATCCGCGCCGTCCGGGTCCTCCAGGAGGCCCAAAGCGCCATGAGCCGCACCTCCTCCCGGCGGGATGAGCTGGAGCTTGCGGCAATCCGCCTTTGCGACCCGCGGCTGGACCAATCCCCGGAGGCCCTGCTGGAGCGCATTGAGGGGCTGGAGGCAAAGCTCAATACCCTTCTGGCCCAGGGGCTGCCCGCCCCGACTGTCCCCCCGGAGGAGGCTTCCGCCCCGCCCCGGCCGGCGGCGCCAG